>MDTB01147846.1_pt1 | contig 21516 bp, 19 predicted proteins | sample 811161 | NCBI WGS metagenome assembly MDTB01 (sample SAMN05326650, study PRJNA326480) | marine metagenome | isolation source: seawater | place: Mediterranean Sea | collected 2009
CTGATAAACAATGTAGGCGGTCATCAATTTAGTGATACTGGCAGGGTCATTGCGCTCATCAGCATTCTGCTGCGCGATGATATGGTGTGTATTATGGTCAATCAGAATATAGCTTTTGGCGTTAATGCTGGGCGGCTTGGGTGTGGGAATAGGCGTCGCCCAGCTGCTAGTTACTGCAAACAGCAACACAATACTTAACAGATGTTGTTTAAAGAGTGTCATATCCATTTTCTTAAATCGTCAAGGCGAACCGCTCGGCGCAAGCTAGCTCAATTAATTAGAACGGCTCTGAAAATACAATTTTGTAGTCTTGATGTTGTATTTCGTTGAGTTTATTGACCGTTACATCCGCCTCGGCAACATCATTCAACGGCCCTATCCATACCTTATGGATGTCTCGCTCAGCGACAGTGAATTTGTGAACTTGCACATCACCAATTTTAAATGCTTGTAGTCGTTGCGCCAGACCTTGGGCATTAGCCAATACTCCGAACGCACCCACCTGAACGAAAATCTTTAATTCAGATTGACTGCCTTGAACTGCAGTCTGTTCACTAGGGGTCGCCTGAGTATCTGTCGCTGCTGTTTGTGCAATCGCAATTGGACTTACGCTGGGGTCGATAGCGCGCACTTCAACATAACCCGTACCGCGTGAGACTATACCAAGCTGGACAGCGGCAGTGTAGGAGAGATCAATAATACGGTTGTCATGAAAAGGCCCACGGTCATTAATACGAACAATAATAGAGCGACCGTTCTTCTTATTAGTGACACGTGCGTAACAGGGGATTGGCAATGTTTTATGGGCCGCCGTGACTTGATACATATCGTAGGTCTCACCACTGGAGGTGCGCTTACCATGGAATTTTGGCCCATACCAGGATGCTATCCCCTCCTCCACATAGCCCTTGACGCTGGGCAACACATAATAACGCTTACCAAACACAACATAGGACTCTGGGTTGCCATATTTACTTTTAGGTTCATTTTTGGGAATGACCTTGGCTGAGGTATCCGCCTTTTCTGGTGCGGGTTCAACCGTACTTGTCTGTTTGGCAATCTGGGTAGAACATGCATTAATCACCAGCAGCGCCAACAATAAGATCGCGCCTGACGTGAGGTCCTGCCCTAGTTGTCGTTCGCTAATAGTGAAGTCCATTGTCCCTTTATTTCCTGACTGAGTTGATACACCGCCATCGCATACATATGACTGTGATTGTAACGTGTGATCACATAAAAATTATGTTGCCCCAACCAATATTCCTGACGGTCTTGCTGATCTAACACGATCAGCGAGACGGGGCCTTGCAGATCACTGTTGATGCTAAATCCTTGTGCTCTCAATGCCGCCACTGAAAACTTGGGTTTGAGTGTATTGCTGGTGTCTATTTGGCCACTATCAAGAGCACGCTCAATTTGCTGAGTAATGCCTTGCTGCTCACGCCAACCATGTTGTCTGAAGTAATTTGCAACACTATGAATAATATCCTCAGAGCTGGTCCATAAATCACGCTTGCCATCATTATCAGCATCCACAGAATAATGCCGATAACTGCTGGAGATGAACTGCCCTAGGCCCATGGCACCGGCATAGGAGCCGGATAGTGATGCTGGATTCATACCCTCCTCAAGGCAAAGTAACAGAAAATGCTCAAGCTCAGAGCGAAAGAATTTTGATCGCGTTTCACCAAAACCCAAGGTCACCAGACTGGCAAAAACAGGATGTTTACCCGTGTGCTTACCATAAAAGGTCTCGACACCAATAATTGCCACAATGATTTCAGCTGGTACGCCATAATGTTGTTCTGCTTGTTGCAGGATTGTCTCATGCTCAGTCCAAAATTTGATCCCATTCTTGATCCGTGACTGGGTCATAAATATGGCGCGATATTGATGCCATTTTTTCTTGCGCTCAGCCGGCGCTTTAATTGCGCGCGCGACTTGCTTTTGTTCTTGCACACTTTTGAATAGCGCGACCAGCTCGGATTCTGGATAGTCATGTTGACTGACCATAGCGTCAATAAACTGCTGCACATCGGCACGCTCATAGTAGCTCGCTGCCTGGCCTGACATAGAACCAAACAAAAGCAACAAGACTGAATTAACCGTGATAAATAATTTCAATGGCCTAATAACTTCTTATGGGAATGAATCGACATCAACACACCAAACATGGTCAGTAACGTTACCATAGAGGTGCCACCGTAGCTAATTAAGGGCAATGGTACGCCGACCACTGGCAGCAGACCTGACACCATGCCTATATTAACAAATACATACGAAAAAAATGTCAAACTAATAGCCCCGCCCAAGAGACGTGCATAGCTACTCTGAGCATTGGCCGCAATGATGAGACCGCGCACAATAATGATTAAATACAACAGGATTAACAGGGAACTTCCAATGAAACCAAACTCCTCACTGAATACCGAAAAAATAAAATCGGTCGAGCGCTCAGGGATAAAGTCGAGTTGTGACTGCGTACCATTGAACCAGCCACGACCATAAACACCGCCAGAACCAATAGCAATTTTGGATTGGATAATATGATAGCCCGCACCTAGCGGGTCACGCTCGGGATCCAACATAGTCAAAATCCTACCGCGCTGATAATCATGCAGGTAATACCAGAGTACTGGAGCGGCGGCCAACACACAGCCCAATAGAAAAGCAATAGTTGGGTAGCGTATACCTGCTAGAAATATAACAAATAAACCTGTGCCAGCAACCAGAATAGAAGTACCTAGGTCGGGCTGTCGAATAATTAAGGCCACGGGTACAAATACCAGCACAAAGCTGACGCATATATTCTTGAAGTTGGGTGGCAGCGCTATACGTGAGAAGTACCATGCCACCATCATAGGTAAGAAAATCTTCATCAACTCTGATGGTTGAAAACGGATAACCCCCAGATCCAGCCAGCGCTGAGCGCCCTTACTCATGTCGCCAATGATCAACACCAATAACAATAAGATTAAACCTCCCGCATACAACCATGGCGACCAGTTACGCAGGTTGTCGACGGGTATTTGGGCAAATACAAATAATCCAACAAAGCCCAACAGGAGACGCAAACACTGGCGCTGAATGGTGGCCATATCACCTCCAGAGGCGCTGTATAAGACCATCAAACCACTCAGACTCAACACAATTAAGGCCGTAAATAATAAGGTATCTAGCTTCAGTAAATTATAGATAACTTTGAGCGGATGCTCTTCGAGAGCTGATCTAATGACTGGCAATGTTAGTTTCCTTGTGCACAGGATCAAGTAAATAGGCATCAATCAATTGGCGGGCAATAGGCGCCGCCGTGGTACTGCCGCTACCCCCATTTTCAACCACAATTGCCAGCGCAATCTGAGCATCCTCGGCGGGGGCAAAAGCCACAAATAAGGCGTGATCATGTAACTCCTGCGCGACTTCCTCCTCATCATATTCCTCATCTTGAGCAATAGTAAACACTTGGGCGGTGCCCGTCTTACCCGCCATGGTGTAAGCCATCTGTTTACTAATCGCGCGTGCGGTGCCGTAGCTGGAATGGACAACATTAATCATGGCTGCCGTAATGGCTTGCCAGTAAGCGGGAGAATTAATATTTATGTCCGGTAGAGGCGTCGGCTCAGTGGGTTGAAATTCTGTCTTATCTTTGTGCCGCGTAGCCGTCACTAGTCGTGGCTGAAAGGCCTTACCTTGGTTGGCAAGGTAACTCGTCATTACAGCTAACTGGAGAGGTGTAGTCAGCATATATCCTTGACCAATACTGGTGATCACTGTCTCACCCGGATACCACGGCTCTCTGCGCATATTCACCTTCCAACTGCGTGAAGGCAGGAGTCCACCAACCTCACCCACTGTATCAATATTAGTCATCCGTCCTAACCCAAACTGGGCAAGAAAGTCATGCATGGTATCTATCCCCATCTGATGACCAATTTGATAAAAATACACATCACATGATTGGGCAATAGCTTTATCCATATCCACCAGACCATGCCCCTCTTTTTTCCAGTCCCTATAGCGGCGTGAGCTGCCCGGCAATTTGAAATAGGGCCCGGCAAAAATTGTTTTATCAGGTTGGGTGACATCCGTCTCCAGTGCCGCCAGCGCAACTAACGGTTTAACCGTAGAACCCGGCGGATACTGTCCGACCAGAGCACGATTGAATAATGGCCGGGCCGGATCATCCCGCAATGCGGAATAGGCTTTTTGACTGATACCATTAACAAAAAGATTAGGGTCATAGGTTGGCTGACTGGCAAAAGCTAACACATCACCATTATTGGGATCTAATGCAACAATAGCACCCTTCTTATCCTTCAATAACTCTTGTGCTAACTGTTGGAGGGGATTAAGGAGGGAAAGTTGCAAGTCCATACCATCTTCAGATGGCTGTGTTTTGAGGACACGAAGTGAGCGTCCCTGAGCATTTATCTCAACATGATCATAGCCGACCTGACCATGCAGTATATCCTCATATTTTTTTTCTATACCCAATTTACCGATATGCGAGGTGCCCTCATAGTCACGTTTATCGATACGCACTAACTCCGTTTCATTAATGCGCCCGACATAGCCCATTACATGAGCGAAGTGTTCGCCCTCAGGATAACGGCGGGTGGAGCGGGCAATAATTTCTACTCCGGGAAAGTGATATTGGGCGACGGCAAATTTTGCTACCTCTGCATCCGTTAAATTATATGTCAGAGGTATTTTCTGGAATGATTGTTTGCGTCTGAGGGTACGTTTAAATCGTCTGATTTCATATTCCTCCAGGCTAATAATTGACGTAATCTCATGCAGTAAAGTATCAATCTCATCGACTTCAATATTTGAGGGCGTGATCACCAACTCATAACTGGGTCTGTTATCGGCGAGCAGATGGCCTGTGCGATCGTATATGAGACCTCTAGTCGGTGGTATTGCCAGTACGCGGACGCGATTATCATTGGATAATGTTTGATAATGCTCATTATGGGTGATTTGCAGATCATACAGGCGCAGCAATAGCAGCAGAAAAACCAGCGTCACCAGAATACTGATCACTAGTGCACGCGAACGAAAAATTAAAGCCTCTTGTCTGGGATTATTGAGAGCAACTCTGCGCGCGTTAGCCATTTACTTATTGACTGATGATTGCGGATGATTTTGCATTGCGAATAATATCTGCCTGCAATTCATTCAGCGCCAAACAGCGCTTCACGTGGGCCAGCAATGATGTGAGAAATTGCTGATACTCGGCATTTTCCTGGCTGCCTGCCAATACCATACGGTACTCATCCAAATAAGCAGCATAGATGTCTTGCACATATTGTGGCTCTATTTGCGCAACACGCGCTAGCTGGTCCGCCACCAAACGTGATTCTAAACCAGATAGATAGTATTCATTATTTTGAAAACTCTGCTCATCTTCACTGAGTATATTTGCCAACACATGCTGCAAGGCCTGACAGTCTAGATACTTGTTGATTTGGGTCTGGTAATCGAAACCCTCCGTAGCAGCGCACACACAGACATGACTGAGCAACAGTACCCTGATGACAGTTGGTTTTATATCATTTGCTACACTCAACATGCTCTCTACCCTAGTATGGGATAATTTTAACTCATCAAGCTACTCAATCAATAAGTCTAACCAGTTGGAAAAAACTTGCTGAGCGGTTACTTGCCAATTATTCACAATTCCTCGCTGCAATACCGCTTCTGGGAATTGTGCGAGTAACTGAGCTGCTTTTGGCGATGCCAGAAGAGTATTTTTATAGCGCTCAGCAGATAACATTGCCTCTGGTGCAAAATAATTTTCTGGTACCGGCGGATAGTCTTTGCGCTCGTCACTGAGATAACGCATCACTTCCCGCTTGTACTCTTTCAACAGGCTTATATCATCGTATTCTGGATGGCCCTGAAAATAAACCACGCTGAGATCTTTTTCTGCCGCCAACTGGACACCCGCACGCGGGCTGCAAATAATGGGCTCGACATTATTACTTTCAAAGTCCTCTGCTGAGACATCGTTATAACGTGAGTGCGCCATGAAAATATTCGCCGCCACACCCTTAACCAGCGCATGTTGCGGCTGCAGCAGATGATGCTCAAATACGCCCCAGCACTTATCGCCCATATGACGGCGTTCTACAGCATAGTACACCTGCATTGCCGCATGTGTCGCCAGGCATGAACATAAGGTCGATTTGAGATGCAGTTTCGACCAGTTCAGCAGCTTATCCAAATCACTCCAAAACAACTCATGACTGAGCGTGGCCTGAGTAATATTAGCACCCGTAACAACCAGCGCATCCAACGGCTGCTGATTGATTTCATTGAGCGGTTGGTAATGTGTCTGTAGATAGTGTTGCGCCGTGCTGGAACGTGCTAGCACATCCAGACGAAACGGATGAATATAACAATTAATATTATGATTACTTCCCAGTAAGCGGAAAAATTGTCGCTCCGTGGCATGTAATGCGGCATCAGGCATCATATTAAGGAACGCAATATTGAGGCTGGGAAGGGCCTGATCCACTGCTTCCGGCGCGAGCACAGCCAGACCCTCGCTGAGCAAGCGATCATATACCGCTAAATCATTATGTCTTACCAGAGCCAAGATAAATCTACCGACGATGTCTTACTTGTCGATCGACTGACAGATCAAGTCAATAAAGTCTTTTTGATCACGCACATTTTGGATATCTTCCAGATCAACGCTATAGCCATAGCGTTGCGCCAAAGATTCATAGAGTGGTTTACGATGCTCCAACAATTTAGGGAATACCCAACTGTTGAAGTCATCGGGGACAATCTCTTCTATTGCATTAAGATTATTCTGTCGCAAGAAGAGCTCAATATGGTCGTTTAGAAATTGTTCTTGAAAGTACAGTGGCTTGGGAGCAGTGACTGCACGCTCACATAATAACTCTTCATGCACGTGATTGGCACGGATATAGAGTATTAATGTGTGATCCGATAAAACCTGAAACACCTCCTCATCATCAAGCTCACATAAACTCCCACCGGCATCATTCAGGAAATTAGGGTAGCCGTAAATATCTTGTGCCTTTTTCATAAACTCTGGCACATCAAGCATGGCATATATTTCTGCCTGACGATGCAGACGTTGGCGTTTGATGAATTCCTTAATCTCCAAACCGTCTAATTTAGGATTACCTAACTTACCGAGGAAAGTGGATACTGGCTCAAGATTATTGACCGTGATGTTATTGCATATGTAGATAGAGTCAGAACGTAATAAATCAGCCAGGAAATCCACGTGCATGGCTTTGGCTTTAATATTATCCAGAATCGGCTCTTCCAAATATTTAGTACCAATCCGATAGTCGCCTGAGTAATGAAACCACTGTTGGTTATCTAATTTATTAGCCAGGGTAGTTTTACCCACACCTGACATACCCAGCAGAGTAATGGATTTATGCTCACTGAGCCTAAATTCTTGGGCGGTAGTTTTCATCGGGATAAGCGCTTTTACTGTCTACAGTTCAGCGCCAGATAATAACAGTTATGTCAGCGCTGTACACCAATCACGCTGAGCTTGAGTCAATCAGTTTTAAGCATCGATAGGCGTGCACGGGTCACATTACGTAAATCATCTGCCACCATATAGAAGCATGGCACCACCACGAGGATTAAGACGGTTGCGAATACTAGGCCAAAACCAAGACTCACAGCCATCGGGGATAAGAATGCTGTTTGCCCACTAGCGAAAAAGATTAATGGCGAAATACCCAAGAAGGTGGTCACGGTAGTCAACAGAATCGGGCGTATCCGAACACGACCCGCATCCATTAAGGCCGCCAGACAATCGAGACCCTGTTGACGACGTTTTTTGGCAAAATCGATCAGGATTAGCGAGTCATTGACGACGATTCCAGTCAAAGCTAAAAATCCAATCATGGATAAAAATTGTAGGTTATAACCAAATATCATATGTCCGATAATGACTCCGACAATAGCAAAGGGTATCGCCAGCATAATCACAAAAGGATCAAGCAGTGATTTAAACAAGGCAGCTAGAATGAAAAATATTATAGCCAGGGCGATGATCAGAGCGTTGAACATGTCATTAAAAGAGTCATTAGCCTCTTTCTTTTCACCCAGGAATAATAATTCAATCGGACTGCCTGGCCGGGTAAGGTCAGCAAATTCTATTTCGATGAGCTTATTCACTTCCAGCGGCGTAGTCTGCTCAAGATCAACTTCCGCAGTCACTATTGCCAGTCTCTGCGCATCTCTGCGCAAAATGGTGCCCAGCCCGCGCTGCAGGGATAGATCGGCTACTTCGCCGAGATAAATCGTGCGTCCGGTCGCAAGGGTGATCGGCAACTGAGCCAAACCTGCGCTATCCTCGCGTAATGCCTGAGGATAAATAACGCGCACCGGATAACGATCTTGTTGCCAATTCACATGGGTCACTTCCAGGCCAACAAAACCGATGCGCACTGCATTAGCTAAATCTGTCTGTGTCAGGCCCAGCTGACGCCCCCGTTCGTTGAGCACATATTGATATTCCAGTTTGCCAGGCTCTAAATCCTGGCTGACATCTCTGACCCCAGGCACACGTTTGAGGAATTGGCTGATCTCAGAGGATGACTGTATCAACTGGTCGATATCTTTACCGGATACACCGACTTCAATATCTGAACCCGCTGGGCCACCCTGTGGACGTAAAATAGAAAATCGTTGCACACCCGCGATGCTTTGAAGCTCAGCCCGTATGACTTGAATGATCTCCTCAGTGCTACGTTGACGACTACCCGCCTCGTCGAAACGTAAATTCATAAGTGGTGAAACATAGCGCTCTATGAATCCCTTAGGTGCAGCTTTTTGCAAGTCTATTGATAACTGGATGTATTGACTGCCCATTTTAAAACGATTGAAGTCAACAAGAATCACCCCGACATTAGTCAACATTGTGTCCAGTTCATCAGCGTCGACTGCTGTCATGATTTGTTTTTCAATCGCCAACGCCAGCTGCTTCGAATCCTCGATACTGTAGGTGTTGGGCGCCTCAATATTCACCAGAAACTGACCAATCTCGACGTTACCAAATTGATTATAAGGCAGGCGTGTCTGAGCATACGTTAAGACAATGGATAATACGGCCAAGGTCAAAATGGATACCACGTAGCGATGACTCAATGCCCATCTTAAAGTGCTTAAATATTTCTCGAGCGCCTTAGACCAGAATGGACGCTGAACACGCTTTTTTTGCACCCGCAATATATCAGCCGAGTGTGATGGCAAAATCACGAAGGCCTCGATCAACGAGCCAATCAAAGCCGCACTCACCACCACCGGGATCACCTCAATGAACTTACCCAGAGTACCACTGACACCAAACATGGGGATAAAGGCGGCAATGGTTGTGCAGGTTGAGGCGACTACAGGCCAGAATACTTCTTTGGCACCCGTTAACGCGGCCTGCGTTCTTTCCATACCATCTTCCAGATGACGATAAATATTTTCTGTCACGATGATGGCATCATCAACAATCATGCCCAGAGCAATCAGGAATGCAAACAGAGAGACCATATTAATACTGTAGCCGAGATAATGAATAAGAATTATCGCGACCAGAAAAGAGACTGGAATACCTAATGCAGTAATTAAGGCAATCCTGAAATTCAAAAATAGATAGAGGGAGATCAGCACTAACACCAATCCAATCACACCCGATGATCGTACCGTATCGAGACGCGTTTTAACTGCGACTGACAAATCACTGAATAAACCTGCCTGCAAGCCAGTTGGTAAATATTGAGCCTGATCTCGAGCGTACTGCTTGACCAGCGCGGCGACATCAATAGTTGAGGCGTCGGCTGTTTTAGTCACAGTGAGATTAACCGAAGGCGCGCCATTGAAGCGCCCTATCGTTTTGACTTCTTCCAGGCGCAGTTGCACATCCGCTATCTCGGACAACACCAGCTGCCCGGCATTGCGTTGACTGCGCAGCACCAATGACTTGATCGATTCGACATCCGGCGCCACACCGATACCACGTAATAAAATATCGCCTTCGCTTGCTTTCAGCGACCCACCTGGCAGGTCTTCTAAATTTTCAGTGAGTGTTTTAGTCACACTATCCAGCGACACATTACGCGCTGCCATAGCATGCGGATCAACCACAATCCATAGTTCCCAATCACGATCACCCGCCACACCGACACTAGCTACGCCGGGCATTGCTAACAAATCTCTACGCACATCTTCGGCAGTTTCAAATAGTAGGCCAGACGGAATATCACCATACAGACTCATACTAATTACCGGGAAGCGCGTTTTCAGTCGACTCACTTCTGGCGTCTCAGCTAACTCAGGCAGATCATCGGTAGCGTCCAGCACCGAGCGCACTTCCCTGAGAAAATCATCGATATCAGTATTCGCTTTGAGCTTTATTTCAACCTTGGATAAACCTTCAGAGCTATCGGAGGAGATCACGTCGATATCTGGCAGATTTTCTATTTCTTCTTCAATAACGACTGTAATCTGACGCTCGACCTCCTCAGGTGGTGCGCCCTCATAGACAGTTGATATCCTGACTCGATCCAAATCTACCGTCGGGAAAATCTCCTGCGGCATATTCCCCCAGGACATAAAACCCGCAATGATAATGAGCACTAAAAATAGATTGACAACTAGGCCGTTGCGAATGGAAAACTGAATTAATTTCATTATTCAACTAGCACAATTTGTTGGTCGCTCAAGGAGACAACATCACGTGCAACAATTACTTGATCGTGGTGCAAGCCATGCAGCACGATGTAGTCATCTTCGACGCGCTTACCTAAGTTAACCTCCTGCCTAGTGACACGATTGCCATCCATGGTGTACACATAGCTGCCACCGTATTGATTCAACACCGCAGTCACTGGAATAACCAAAGCGGATTTCTGCGTGGCTAATGGAATATTTGCGCTGGCCAGTTCGCCTGCATACAGACCCTGTCCGGCAACACGCACGCGAAGTTGATGAGTGTTAGTGTCTGGGTCAGGATCAGATTGGAGTGCCACCACCTTACCCGTGAGCTGGGTTCCGCCAGCAATTACTTGCACACTCTGATCCAGATTTAATGCCTGCAGCAGCTCGCCACGCACATCCAACTGCACATCCAGCTGAGCCGTGTCAATCATACTCAAGGCAATTTCATTAGCGTTGATGTAGTCACCTTGATCAAAATAAATTTCATTCACCACGCCGGGGAACGGCGCGCGCAACGTGGTACGTTGTAGATTACGTTGCGCCACATCATAAAGTGACTGCTGTTGCATAATGCGTGCTTGTGACATCGTATCTGATGCCTGCAGTCGAGCCAGCTCGGCACGCAAATCAAAGACTTGCTGTCTAGCGCTATCGACCGCGGATTGAGCAATCAAATTCTTGGCTGCAATTTGCTCAATGCGGTTCAATTCCTGCTCTTGCAGAGCAAGATTCTTGCTTGCCAACTGCAACAGCTGGCGATCTCTTGCCTGAGTCTGTTGTTCGATAAGCAACGCTGCTTCACACTGGATGAGCTCATCGCGATAGTCGCGCGCATCCAGTGCCAGTAATGCCTGCCCCTGTTCGACCCGATAACCAGGCTCGATCTCACGTCGCAGCACAACGCCGGCAACTTGGAAGCGTAGTTTGGCGGTTTTGGTGGGCTGGAGACGACCGGTGACTCGCTCGTAGGGCGAAATATCCCTCACCATGACTTGCGTAGTGATCACCTTAAGTGGTGCGATTTCCTGTAAATCTACCTCTGGTTCCGGCTTACTCCAGATCAGGTACCACAGAATTAATGCCGTGCCAGAAATAATGAGCAAAGACAGCCTAAAGCTGCTGATAGCTGCACCTTTCTGATCGTTATGCTTTATACTAATCACCTTATGCTCCACAACACGCGATCTCACATCGCCAAATAACACATAATAATATTGTTCACTTAAGACACACTAAATCACAAAAAATACCCTCAAGATGCTGATTCGTGCACTCATATTATTTAACCTACTTATTCTGAGTGATTTATCGATAGCTCAGGATCAGCGCTTCAAACAATGTGGAGATCATACACAAGTTAACCATGTTACCGATGGGGATGACCGTGTACACCTATTTCGAGATGCACAAGAGGTTTACGCTGATCGTGTACAGTATTCTGAAAAACATGACCAAGCCATCGCCACGGGTAATGTGCTAGTGCTCGACCCCGAACTTGATTTCACCGCCAGTCAAGCCGAGATAAGCACAGTTAAAGATGAGGGCACAGCTGACGATGTCACCTACTGGTATCACTCCACCCAAGGTAGCGGTATTGCCAAAACGGCTAGACGAGTTGCCAAGAACGTGATCGAAATGGACGAGGCAACCTACTCAACCTGTGACTTCTCGCAAAGATCATGGGAAATGAGTGCCAAGCATACCACGCTGGACCTGAACGCAGGGGTTGGTACGTCACGCAATGTGACGGGTCGGTTTATGGGTGTGCCAGTGTTTTATAGCCCTTGGTTAAGTTTCCCACTCAATGATAAACGCAAAACTGGTTTTTTAACCCCTGAGCTCGGACGCAGCAGCTCCTCAGGTACCGAATTTGAAACCCCTTTTTATTGGAACATCGCAGCCAACAAAGATGCCCTGATTGCGCCACGTTACTTATCTAAACGAGGCACTCAATTGAGCTTCACTGGACGCTACATCAACCCCGACAGCAGCGCCCAAACACACCTCCAATTTCTGGACGATAGTGATTATGACGATGAGCGCTATTTGATTTCATTCCGACATCGACATGCATTTGGCCACGGCTTTTATAGCAACATGATATACAACAAGGTCTCTGATGATGAGTATTTTGAAGATCTCAGTGACTCGATCGGATTGAGTAGCACCCAGCGTTTGGAGCGACGCGGTGAACTGGGATACAACGGCAGCTTGTGGGGCGGGCAGTGGACAGGATTTGTGCGCATGCAACAGTATCAGATCGTCGATAGCGAGCATAACGCGAACAATGATCCGTATAAACGACTGCCGCAAATACAGCTGCGTAACAGCTATGCTAATCTGCCAGCAGGATTTGAACTGAATACTTCCAGCGAGTGGGTTGCCTTCGATCATGATGACAAAGTCGATGGTAACCGCACGCATTTATTCAGCGAATTATCGCGCCCATTTAGAACGGCTTATTCCCATTTCACACCAGCGCTGCGCTTCAGTCATACACGCTATGACTTATCCGGCACCACTGGCGATGAGACACCGGTGCGTAGTGTGCCAAGTGTCTCTCTGGATAGTGGTCTTGTTTTTGAGCGCCATGCAGCCTCAGCAGACTATCGTCAAACACTTGAGCCGAGATTATTTTATCTCTACACGCCACACCGTGAGCATGACGACATTCCATTGTTTGATACGGGTGAATATGAGTTCAGCTTTCGGCAACTATTCAGGACTGACCGCTACAGCAATGCTGACCGTATCGCTGATGCCAATCAATTGACTGCCGCAATCACTTCGCGGTACGTGTCTAACCTAACAGGCCGAGAATTATTCCGCGCCAGCCTAGGGACTATTTTTTACTTCGATCAAAATGAAGTCACTCTCAAAGATGATGATGAAGTCAGCGGGGACAATAATTCAGACCTCGCCGCCGAGCTGGCAATTAATTTTAATGATCGTTGGCAGGCAATCTCAGCCGTTTTATGGGACACCCAAACCGAAGAATTTAATCGCACTAATATCAATCTGCGCTACCAGTCCTCTGACAATCTGATTGTCAATTTAGGCCATCGCTTCCGACGCGATGACTTCTCGCAATCGGATCTATCACTGATTTACCCGATGACACAGAATTGGCGTGCAGTTGGTCGCTGGAATTATGACTTCAAAGATGACAGAGATTTAGATTTACTGGCTGGTATTGAGTACGATACCTGCTGTTGGAACCTACGCGTGGCAGCACGCAGGTTTACCAATGATAATGACGGGGACTACAACAAGAGTTTGGAAGTACAATGGACACTCAAGGGTTTGACCACTCTGGGGTCCTCGATTAATGAACTACTGATGCAAAATATTCGTGGCTATGAAGAACATAATACCTATGTGTATTAACACAATGTTGACTCACACCATCCGCACTGCAGTCCTGCTATGCATACTTGGCATGCTGGCGGTGCAGGCCAATACGGTGCTTGACCAAATCGTTGCTGTCGTGGAAAGTGATGTCATCACAGAAACTGAATTGGTCGAGCGTATCAATGTGCTGCGCGCTCAGGCAGGCCCAGATGCTCAATTACCCGAATCTAATGTGCTGGCGGCACAGGTTCTGGAGCGGATGATTTTGGAACGCTTGCAAATAGATTGGGGTCAGCGGCGTGGTATCCAGGTCGATGATTTGAGTTTAGATCAGGCGATGCGTAATCTCGCCGCCCGTAACAATATGGATCTGAATGGCTTCCGTAATGTTTTGCTCAAGCAAGGTATCGATTACGTCACTTTTCGCGAACAGATACGCACAGAAATGATCATCAACCAAGTGCGTCGTCGTGCTATTGATGCCAATATTAAAATCTCAGAAAATGAGATAGACGCACTGCTCGAAAGTCAGAAGAATCAACTCGATAATGATCTGGAATATCGCCTCTCCCATATACTGATTCAGCTGCCACAAAATCCGACACCTTCGGACATTGCGAGCGCCAGAGAATCAATCGAGACGCTGTATGAGCGCGCCAACACGGGCGAAAGTTTCACCCAGTTGGCAATTGCTCATTCCCAAGCACAAGATGCCTTAGAGGGGGGAGATCTTGGCTGGCGTAGCAGACAACAATTACCCAACGTATTCAGTCAAGAACTGGCGGGCATGCAAACGGGTGACATCAGCAACATACTCAGAAGTAGTAGTGGTTTTCATATTTTTCGCATCATTGATACGCGCGGCGACCAAGTCATGCTGGTGGAACAAGTTCTGGCCCGACATATTTTAATTCGACCCAATGCGGTGCGCTCAAAACAGGAAGTCATTAACGATTTGAATAATTTGCGTACACGCATCATTAATGGCGATGATTTTGGCGAGCTGGCTAAAGCTCACTCCGAAGACCCAGGCAGCAGCGTCAACGGTGGCTCGCTGGGTTGGTCAACACCAAATGTATACGCGCCCGCCTTTCGTGATCAAATCACACGTTTGGCTCCGAACACTCTAAGTGAGCCATTCGAGACTAAATTTGGTTGGCACATTCTGGAGGTGTTAGGCACACGCCAACATGATAATTCTCTGGAGGCACGTCGCAATCAGGTCCGTGACTATCTGCGCCAACGCAAAATAGAAGAAGAGACTGAACTGTGGCAGCGTCAACTGCGGGATGAGAGCTATGTTGAAAACCGAGTATTCAGTGACGACTCCTAACCCAAGTAATTACTGATGCAGCCGCCAGCACTTGCGATTACTGCGGGTGAACCTGCTGGTATCGGTTTTGATATTATCCTGAAAGCGCATCAACACCTGCAGGACTGTGTCATTATTGGCGATCAACATGCACTGCAGGCCAGAGCGCAACAAATGGCACTGGACATTACCTTCAGCCACCAACCAGTCAGCCAGCCGCGGCAATTACACATTAAACACATTGCCACTGCCGCACCGGTCATTGCCGGTCAGCTGAATGCTAACAATGCAGCTTATGTGCTGGCCTGTTTGGATGAGGCCATTGACGGTACTCTGGCCGGCCATTATGCCGCGGTCGTGACCGCGCCTTTACATAAGGGCATCATCAATGATGCGGGGATCGCTTTTACGGGTCACACCGAATATCTTGCGGACAGAACCAATGCCAAAGTGGTCATGCTACTGGTTGCAGATTCCGTGCGCGTGGCATTAACCACCACTCACCTGCCACTTGCCCAAGTCGCGGCACATATTAATCAGCCTCTGATTGTGCAAACCGCTACCATATTGAACAATGATCTGATTGAGAAATTCGCCATCAGTCAGCCGCATATTGCGATATGTGGATTGAATCCGCATGCCGGTGAACAAGGTCATCTCGGGCGGGAAGAAATAGACATCATTCAACCCGCTATTAGCCAACTGCAACAGGCGGGCATTCATGTCAGCGGCCCCTATCCTGCTGATACTATCTTTACACCTAAACATCTAGCACAGGTAGACGCGGTCTTGGCGATGTATCATGATCAGGGACTACCGACACTGAAACATATCGGCTTCGGCCGAGCCGTCAACACCACCCTAGGCTTACCTATCATACGCACCTCTGTCGATCATGGCACTGCGTTGGATCTGGCTGGCACAGGGGCGGCGGATGCCAGCAGTCTTATCGCAGCAGTGCAGCTGGCTCGGTCACAAACCAATTTTAATCAGGGGTAAATATGAAATTCTACTCAGCGAGTTTACTCATCAGCACTGTAGTCCTGTGTTTAGCTTGCACCGTGCAGGCTACAGATCAGGACTTACAGCGTTTTTCTCAACACAGTCAGGAGAAAATTAAAACCCTCGCAGGCGCACTCAAACAAACACTGGTTGCCTCCATGCAAGCGGGTGGCCCAACTGCTGCAGTGGCAACCTGTAATCTGCAGGCTGCAGCGATCACTGCAGGGATTAATCTGGATACTGAGCTACAGATCAAACGCACCAGTCTAAAGTATCGTAATCCAGCCAATCAGCCAGATGCATGGGAACGTGACATCCTGCAAAAATTTAGCCAGCAAGCGGCAAGCGGTGTTGCTGTCAGTCAGTTAGTACACACAGAGAAGACCCTGAAAGATGGCCAGACAGCCTATCGATTGATGCGTGCAATTCCTGTTGGACCGGCCTGCCTCACCTGTCACGGCAGTGATAGCGACATCCCACCAACGGTCAGTGAGCATATCCAAAAGTATTATCCGCAAGACCAGGCAAGAGGGTATGCGCTGGGTGATATTCGTGGTGCCTTCTCTGTTTGGCAGACCATCGAGTAGCTACAAACGTGGCACCAGTGTGCTGCTTAACTTGCCGCTGACTCATCCCAAGAGAATAGACGCACATGTCTAATGCACATCGAGCACGCAAACGATTTGGTCAGAACTTCCTGAATAATGAGCCTATCATCCAACAACTGGTGGCTGCGATTGCAGTCAAACCAGATGATCATGTATTAGAAATCGGCCCGGGCCTAGCCGCCATGACACGGCCCTTGTTAGCGCAGCTTGCACAGCTGGAAGTGATCGAGCTGGATCGTGATTTAGTGACTCATTTGGAGAATCTTTCCAGTGCTGCACATCAACTTATCATTCATCAAGGTGACGCACTTGAATTTGATTTCAGCGCTGCCACACATCGTCGCAGAGTGGTCGGCAACCTACCCTATAATATTTCTACTCCACTTATTTTTCATTTATTAGATCATCTTGAAAACATCGTGGACATGCATTTCATGCTACAAAAAGAAGTGGTCGATAAAATATGCGCCATCAGCGGTGACAGAAACTTTGGCCGCCTATCGGCCATGGTGCAGTCGCAGTGTCAGGTAGTCAGTTTATTTGCCATAGGCCCGGAGAATTTTACCCCAGCACCAAAAGTAAATTCAGCGTTCCTGCGCTTAATTCCGCAACCGCGGGTACCAGAACATCTGCGCTCACAATTTGCCAATGTGGTTAGACTGGCATTCACGCAGCCACGCAAAACTCTGGCAAACAATTTAAAACCGCACATCAGCAGTGAGCAAATTGAGAGTTTGGAACTTTCGCCGTCCACTAGGCCTCAAAATCTTAGCATTACTGATCTAGTTAAACTGGCGCACTATCTATAACGATTGAGATAATCTGCCAGCAAGGTTTTTTGATATACTAATACTCAACCTAAGAATCATCGTTTTTCAATTTTTAGCAACATATACACAACCATGACCGATAGCCAGCGCCATAATATTAATATCAGTGTAAACAGCTCGTATTTAGAATCACAATCTAACAGTGAAGACAGTCGCTATGTGTTCGCTTACACGGTAACTATCCAGAATCATGGCTCTGTCTCTGCCAAGCTGCTCGCCCGGCACTGGATCATCACTGATGCCAATGGCAAAACGCAAGAAGTGAAAGGTGAAGGCGTAGTTGGTGAGCAACCACACTTAAAGCCAGGCGAGGGTTTTCAATACACTAGCGGCACAATGTTAGAGACACCCGTCGGCACCATGCATGGTAGCTATCAAATGGTCGCAGACGATGGTACCGAATTCGATGCCGACATTCAGGTTTTCACCCTATCTGCACCGCGCACATTGCACTGATTACTGCTGCACACGTGTGTGCGATGCCTGAACCTATGCTGGTCAGGGTGGCTGAACATGCACCCTGTCACCACAGGCGCTGAACGATGGCGACCTATGCAATCGGAGACATCCAAGGATGTTACCAGCAACTCCGACAACTGCTCGATAAACTCGCCTTCGATGCCAACCAAGACCGTCTCTGGCTGGTGGGTGACTTAGTTAATCGTGGCCCGCAATCACTGCAGACGTTACAGTATATTCGTTCTCTGGGGAGCGCTGTCAGCTGTGTGCTAGGTAATCATGATATTCATCTCATCGCTTGCCATGCGGGAGTGAAAACTTGCAAACCAAGCAGTTCGCTGACACAAATATTGCGCCATCCAGAAGCCGATGACATCGTGACCTGGTTGCGGCATCAACCGCTGCTTCATTTTGATCAACACTTAAATTGGCTGATGGTCCATGCTGGCTTGCTACCTCAATGGGATTTTGCCCTAGCACAACAATGCGCGCAGGCCGTCGAGGCACAGTTAAAGAGTGCCGACTATGCCGAGTTCCTACGCGACGCCTATGGCGATACTCCGGCTCAATGGCAGGATAATCTCAGTCCGCAAGAGCGTCTAAGGATTAGTTTAAATGCATTCACGCGACTGCGTGTGTGTGACCAATATGGACGTATGAATTTTGAGTTTAAAGGTGAGCTTGGTGCGCAGGCAGAAGATTTACACGCCTGGTTTGAAGTGCCTCGAAAGTCCAGTCAGCTGCGCATTGTATTTGGTCACTGGTCAGCCCTAGGACTCAAGCGCAGCAAAAATATCTTAGCCATTGATACCGGTTGTCTCTGGGGTCAGCAACTGACCGCAGCGCGCCTAGATACAGAACCCGCCACTATTATCAGTCTGGACTGTCCGCATTAAGGCCAGACGACTGCACACGCGAGTAATGCGTAAACACCATGTCATAGGGATTTTTCTCGTCAGCCGGATAGGCTTGGGCAGAATCTAACAGCCAGTCTTGTTGATTAATCTGCGGGAAATAACGATCACCGCTAATGTCGGCATCGACCTGCGTGATAAACAGCTCGTCAACCGCATCTATAAGTTGTTCATAAATAGTCGCGCCGCCAATAATAAACACCTTATCGCTATCAGCCACCTGCGCTAGACCCTGCGTGATGCTGTGCACAATCTCAGCACCCTCGGCAGTGAAATCAGGGTCGCGGGTGATAATAATGTTTTTGCGTCCAGGTAAAGGGTGTATTTTGAGTGATTCCCAAGTTTTACGTCCCATAAGAACAGGCGCACCCAGTGTGGTACGTTTGAAATACTGCAAATCAGCCGGGCAGTACCAGGGGATATCATTGCCTTTGCCAATGACATTATTGTTCGCAGTTGCGACGATGATAGCGAGCGTTGGCATTGCTTTTATACCGCTACCGGGGCCGGGATATGGGGGTGCGACTGATAATTCTTTAACTCAAAATGCGCATAGCTAAAGTCAAAAATAGACGCTGCTGGCTGGACTATCTCAAGTTGCGGTAAGTCATATACGCTACGCTGACACTGCAGTTGAGCCTGCTCAATATGATTGTTATACAAATGCACATCACCAAAGGTGTGAATAAATTCGCCCAGCTGCAAATCCGTTACATGAGCCACCATAATCACTAGCAATGCGTAGGAGGCAATATTAAACGGCACACCTAAAAATACATCCGCACTGCGCTGATACAGCTGGCAGGATAATTTACCGTCGGCGACATAAAACTGAAATAGCGCATGGCAGGGGGGTAAGGCCATGTTGTCAATGTCAGCAACATTCCAAGCACTGATAATATGCCGGCGTGAATAAGGATTAGTCTTGAGCTGCTCTATGCAGGCACTGAGTTGATCTATGCTGCGCCCATCAGCCGCAGGCCAAGCGCGCCACTGGGCGCCGTAAACAGGCCCCAGATTACCTTCATCATCTGCCCACTCATCCCAAATACTGACACCAGCAGCATTCAATGAGGCGATATTGGTCTCACCCCGAATAAACCACAGCAGTTCATGAATGATTGATTTGGTATGTAATTTCTTGGTGGTCAGCAGCGGAAAGCCTGCATTCAAGTCAAAACGCATTTGATAACCAAAACAGGAACGGGTGCCTGTGCCGGTGCGATCATCTTGGGCCACACCATGCTCGAGTACATGGCGCAGCAAATCTAAATATTGTTTCATTACATTATCCCCTGCTGAACATGCCGCGCTGCGCGCACCAAAACAGGAACGCCCCACAGATAATCATCGGCAGGCTCAGTAATTGGCCCATGGTGAGAAAATCATAGGCGACAAAGCCTAGATGTTGATCTGGCTCACGCACGATTTCAACTAAAAATCTGAACCCACCATACAAGAATAAAAATACAGCAGCCACTGCGCCGGTTGGACGTGGCCTAGATGAATACAGCCACAATACAATAAACAGCAGCAGCCCCTCTAATGCCGCCTGGTAGAGCTGAGACGGATGGCGTCCTAGCCCATCCACCTGAGGGAAGATCACGGCCCAAGGTAAATCTGTGACACGCCCCCATAGCTCGGCATTGATAAAGTTGCCGATACGACCAAAACCCAAACCCAATGGCACCAGTGGGGCAATAAAGTCTGCTAGGCGCAGAAATCCCCAACCTTTTTTATGTTGGTAAACGGCGATCGCTACAATGACGCCAAGCAAGCCACCATGGAAACTCATGCCACCTTTCCATATTTCAAATAAATACAGCGGTTGCTGCAAAAAATAATCGAAATTGTAAAACAGTACCGAACCTAAACGACCACCAGCAATTACACCCAAGACCGCATAGAACAAAAAGTCACCCACCTGTTGTGGCTGAATGAAGCTGTCGCTGCGCGCAGCGCGGTGGCGGCCCAAGACCCAAAAGGCCAAAAAACCACATAGATACATTAAGCCATACCAGCGTACGGCAAGTGGTCCTAGTTGGAGCGCAATCGGATCAAATTCAGGATGCACAAACATGCCCAAATAATAACATGCGTGCCTGTTAACTCCGCCGTTTATTTATCCGCTATACGCCATTGGCATTAGATACTTTATCAGCAGAGCGTTATATTCTAATGGTTAATATTCAGTCAGTGGATTATGTTCATGAATCATCTCAAACACGAAACCAGCCCTTATCTGCTCCAGCATTTAGATAATCCAGTGGACTGGTACCCCTGGGGACCTGAAGCATTGCAGAAAGCGAAGGATGAAAATAAGCCAATCC
>MDTB01088100.1_pt1 | contig 21513 bp, 23 predicted proteins | sample 811161 | NCBI WGS metagenome assembly MDTB01 (sample SAMN05326650, study PRJNA326480) | marine metagenome | isolation source: seawater | place: Mediterranean Sea | collected 2009
ATTCGTGCCGGCCGGAACTTTTACTGCGGTATGACCGCGTGCACGCCGCTGGATGATAGCCGCACTTTGACCACGCATGTCATGTGGTGGTCAATGCGCTGGCTGACGCTACTAAAACCGGCGGCAATGCCTTTTGTTCGGGCTTTTCTGGCACAGGACCAGGCAGTGTTTGAAAAACAGTCGCAAGGACTGCTCTGGAATCCAGATTTGCGTTTGACCGGCCAGCCTGATCAGCAGGCGAAGTGGTATTTTCGGCTGAAAAACGAGTGGGAACGGAGCAACGATGCTGGCAAGAAGTTTAAAAACCCACTTCCAGAAACAAGCCTTAGGTGGCGAACATAATGGCGTGATTTTGATGGCCAGTCCATGCTTTGCGCATGTTTTTGAGAGTTCTTTTGGGTTAATTTCTGTGAGCCAAAACCTTTCCGCATGCGTAATGAATCTGAATCGGCCAGATATCAAAGGGTTGCGATGGTGCGAACCCCCTGCCTTTTCGATTTCGGGTTGATCTTAACTTCGGCTTAAACCAGTTTCCCCTGTCGAATGACGCTTGAGACTCTTTAAAACCGTCGCGAGAACCAGCCATTATGCAGCGAAATGATTAACGTCATTACCGAAGCAACACCGAATCCCGCCACTCTGAAATTTATTCCAGGATGTCCGGTGATGGAGGAGGGAACAGTAAATTTCGCTTCGGCGGATATGGCGGCGAGAGTGCCTCTGGCGCGAAGATTATTCGCGATCGACGGTGTGAAGGGTGTGTTTTTCGGAGCGGACTTTGTTTCTGTTGCGAAATCGGAGGCGGTTGATTGGCGAGCGCTAGAACAGTCAGTCTTCGCCGTTATAGAAGCGCATTTTGAGTCGGGCGACCCGATAGGTCTGGTTCATGAGGGGCCAGGTGCCGACGAGGATGAGAAAGACGATGCAGTTGTCAGGCAGATTAAGGAGCTGCTTGAAACGAGGATAAGACCGTCGGTCGCGCTGGATGGCGGGGATATTGTGTACCGCGGATTCGAACGTGGTGTTGTCTATTTGAGTTTACAGGGAGCATGTATTGGCTGCCCCAGTTCATCGGCGACACTAAAAATGGGTGTCGAGAATTTGTTGAAACACTATGTGCCCGCCGTGCTTCGGGTCGAGCCTATCGACTAGCATTTGTTGGATATGTCGGTTCTCTGGGACGAGGACCGGCTCAAGTAAAAATTGTATACTAACCAGACCCAGAAAATGGGCGGGCCCAGGGGGATAGATGAGATATGACCAAACAAAAAAAAGCGCACAAAAGCGCCGGTAAGGTGCTGTACAGGGCGGTGTTTATGGCACTTTATGCCGGCGCTACCGGCATGCTTGCCGTTGGGGTACTAACAAAAAATAACGCAGTAGCGTCGAATGCCGGACCCGATCCGGCACACTACGCGGAACACTCTGCATCTACGAGTGATCTACGGCTTGTGAAGGCACACACGCAATTGACAACAACAGGTTCGGGATTCGGTGCTGGCGAAGCCAAGATCCATCGCAGTGTTTTGGTGAAACCGCTCGACGTGAAGCTTTCACACACCACCGGAAAACTGTGGGAATTGTTCCGTGATATTGGGTACGAGATCCAGGGCGTGCGTATCCACGGTGAAGTACCACGTTTGTTTCTAGCTAGTCTGCCGCAGGATCTTCGGTACCAGCAACGCGTTGATTTCCGAAAAAACACTTTTATTCAGTCGACACTGCCATTGATCCTGCAGGTAAACGAGCTGATTCTACAAGACCGAAGGCAAGTGAAATCTCTAAGCGACCAGCAAGCTGAAGGCCGGCTCATTGGTCATCGAGAGGGGCTATGGCTGGCCGAACTCGCAGAGCGCTACGGGGCCAAAAGTGCAGACCCTGCCGTTTTGCTAGAGCATGTTGATATCATTCCCCCCTCCCTCGCGATCTCTCAGGCTGCCGAGGAAAGTGGCTGGGGAACATCCCGTTTTGCGCGGGAAGGCAACGCGTTATTCGGCCAACGCGCCTATGCGCCGCATAAAAAGGGGATCGTGCCGAAAAACCGCGCCAAAGGTGAATCGTTCCGCGTACGTGCGTTCGATCATTTGATCGACGGGGTTAAATCCTATGCGCATAACTTAAATAGCCACCCCGCCTACACGGATTTCCGGGAAGCGCGAGCGAAGATGCGGGCAGTTCCTGACGATGTTGATGGGTACAGCTTGGCTGGGGCGCTGACGCGGTATTCAGAGCGTGGTGCTGATTACGTCAAAACGATCCGCATCATCATTCGTGCTAACACTTTGCAGGTCTTCGACGATGCCAAGCTCGGCCGCTCAGTCGCGCCCGACACGTAACCAGATGACGGCCTACTGGACAAGTCAGTGCTTCGGAACATAAAACTGCAGGCCGTACCAATGCCAGCGGCCACCGCCTGCGGGCAACGTGCAGTTAATCCGGGAACGCCCGTGCGGAAATGGGTTTTTTAGGCGAACTTCGATCCGTGAACCAAGCCGTTCAATTCGCGCTTTGCCCTGTCCTGAAGCGTAGCAGGCGAGTTGCGAAAGACGCCCCGCTGCTGGCCCGTTCACAGTAAAGCCCAGAATTGGCGGGTTGTTGTCCTGCTTTAGCAAGGGGTCGAGCGGCGAGACGGCAGAGACATCCAGGGGTAACGCGTTGATGGCGAGTCGGAAGCGGCTACCGCCACCAAAGTTCTCATTCATAGCAAAACGCGGCAGATACGTCATGTTTGCATTAGTGTGGATCACTCCGGAGTGTTGGCCAAAGCCTATGGTGAGCCCCGCCTCTGCAGCAGCAACGCCAACGGCGAGACTGAATTCGCCGTATGGATAGGCAATAATCGTTGGCACTTCGCCAAGCTCGGCCCTGAATCTTGCGTTTGATTTTCGCAAATCGGCGCTGTTCTGCTCGGGACTTGAAGAGGCCATGTGAAGATGGGTGTGCGTTTGACTGCCGATCGTTGCTCCTGCAGCTTTAAGCTCTCGAATTTGATCCCACGACATATAATCGCCGATTCGGCGGTCGACCGGGTCGGTGGCGACAAAAAGCGTGAAAGGAAATCCTAATTTCTTGAGACGCGGAGCCGCTTCGACATAGACCGAGAGAAAGGCGTCGTCGATTGAAATACCGACGGTGCGGGGCGGCAGAGGTTGTTTCGCCCGAAGACGTGCGACGATTTCGGATATTGGTAACACAGTATATTGAGGTTTCGTGAGCTCGGCTAAATGGGCTTCAAACTGTTCAAGACGGATATTCGTCGATGGATGCATTCTTTCACCGAACCGATGGTACATCACGACGACTGCAGAGCTTTGCGCCTGAGCTAAAACCGGCATACCCGCTATCACGGAAAATAAAAGCGCTATAATTCCATTTTGAATAAATTGTTTCATCGAAAACCCCGTCTGGCCAGCCAGAGTCTGTACTTTAGTGCTTGAATAATTCTGTTCACAAGTTCGTTATCATAAGATTTTCACTGCCATAAGTCGTGGAGTCACACTAAGGAACGCGTCACCGGGATATATTTTGCCCATTCTGTTAACGAAACGATGTTTTACGGCGCATCAACATTTCGGTTGTATTCACGCTACTGGGCCGTTTTCTGCGCCGGGTGGCATCATCGGTTCGGGAAGGTCTGTATCCTGAATAAGTTTGTAATGGCTCGGATTGAACAATTGATAGTGCCACCACTCATTCCGATAAAAATCCCAGCCCGCTGATGTCATGATGCCCATGAGTATGTGCCGGTTGCGTTGTGCGGTGGCGGAAATTTGAATGTTACCATGATGAGAGAGTGGTGTGAACGCGTCGAAGCCTGTTCCCATGTCGAGATCGTTGCCTGATGAGTCGATCAATGTGAGGTCGACAGCGATGCCGCGTGAATGCGGTGACCCACGGTTAGGGTCGGCGAGGAAATCGGGATCCGGCGTGTGATTCCAGAGGGCCCATTGCGCTTCTGTTGGGCGCAGAGCATCGAAAATACGAAACCGCAAATCTATTACGCGAGCCAACCGGACAGCTTCTGTGAGGGCCGCCGCCGCTGCTTCGTGCAGATAGCAGCATGGCCGGGCATATACCGGCGCGCCGGTAAAGTTGTTCGTAGACGCATAAACGATGTCGATTTCCACATCGAAGACTGGTTTGCGGATCTCAACAAGGGTCATGTATTGCTCCCGCTGGTTATCAGGTCATAGATAGACCATAAAGCTACCATGACAGCATTGTATTATAACACCTACGGTTTCCGCAAATGACCTTGACCCTGGCACTCGAGTCCAGCGCTGATGTTTGCGCAGTCGCGCTTGTTGCGGACGGTGAGACTTTGGGCGTACGCCAGATTGAAATGAGCCGTGGGCATGCTGAAGCCCTGGTACCCCTGGTGCAGGACCTTGCGATGGAGACGGACATTGCGCTGACGGCACTGGACCTTATCGGCGTAACGCGCGGACCTGGCTCTTTCACTGGGGTCCGAACTGGCATTGCCGCAGCGCGCGGCTTCGCGATCGCTTCTGGGGCGCCGGCCGTCGGTGTTTCTTCTCTAAAGGCAGTCGCAAAGGGTGCCGCTGACGCTTGCCAGCTATCTGATTCTATTCTTTGCATTCTCGATACCCGGCGTTCCGATTATTTCGCACAGATGTTCGATCCCGCGGGCATGGCTTCCGACGCACCCCGGGTGATGAGCGGCGATGCACTATATGCATTGATCCGTTCGGAGCAACCGGCTCTGGTGGGCAACGCGGTCACAAAATTATTGTCGGGGTATGATGGCGATCCGAAGAAGCTTCGACAGATCCCGGGCGCTGGAAATCCCGATCCAGTTGACGTCGCCAAGATTGCTGAGAGTATTCTGCGCAATGAAGAATTTGGGCAGGAGACGTTAACCCCATTATATCTGCGCGAGCCCGAAGCAAAACTTCCCCAAAACGGAGGGCGGTTGAAAAGATGACAGGGTTTGAGCTGTCTGCGGTAGAGGAAACCGATATCGGTGCAATGGCGCGCATTCACGCTCTATCATTTGACGAAGCCTGGACGGGTGCGATGATCCGCCGAATTCTGGCCATGCCCGGGGCATATGGGACTGTGGCGCGTGATGAGCGTCAATGGTCGGTGGTGGGATTTGTCTTGGTGCGCCAGGCAGCCGATGAATGTGAAATTTTGTCGTTGGCTGTAGCGCCTGAATTACGTGGCGACGGTGTTGGCGGTTGTCTGTTCGACGGTGCAATGGAGCAGGCGTGTATTGCGGGGGCGACAAAATTATTTCTTGAAGTTGCTGAAGACAACGGGATCGCCCGCCAACTGTATTCGAGCCGTGGCCTGATCCCCGTTGGCCGGCGTCCGGATTACTATACGCGAAATGATGGCACGACTGTTGCAGCGGTTACTATGTCGTGCCCGCTCGAAGCGCATCCCCTCCGCGCGCCAGCTTAAAATAGAATAATAATTTCATTTTCTTGGTTAACATTTCTTCTCTACCAGCAGAGTATATATGTCAGAATCCGGTCGTTCGCGGTTGCATGTAACAATTCGATGACCGAGTTCGCTAAGAGAAGATGGCACGTTCTTTAGAGCTTCTTCGCCACGTAGCTGGATTTGCAGAAACTTCCCCTCATTCATTTTTTCAATTTGCAGCCGGGCTTTGACGAAAGTCATCGGGCATACCTCAGCGGTGATATCAAGAAAATAGTCAGGAGTATGATTTTTCATTTTCATCTATTAGGTGTTAAAAACTATTGCAGATATTGATGTAAAACCTTATAAAAACGCCGTTTCTATTATGAAAAGGTCCAATGAATGAGCGAGAAATCTCCTTCTGATAACGAGAACATGATTGCTTGGACAGCGGACATAGTCGCATCCCACGTTCAAAACAACAGTGTTGCGATAAGCGATCTGCCCATCTTGATCAAGACAGTATATGACTCCTTGTCAGGGCTCGGAGGAGAAAACCCGGCAGAAAAACCGCAGCCGGCAGTGTCAATCCGACGGTCGGTAACGCCCGATTTTATCATCTGTCTGGAGGATGGCCGAAAGCTAAAAATGCTCAAACGCCATCTATCGACAGCATATGACATGACACCGGCAGAGTATCGCGAAAAATGGGGGCTGCCCTCGGATTATCCGATGGTTGCACCGAACTATGCCAAACAGCGGAGTTCTCTTGCTAAAAAGATCGGGCTGGGTAAACGCCGGGGTGAATAGCTGATTCCCGACAATAGTTCGAACCCATGTTCGGCCCTCAATTTTTTGGCTATACTGTTTCCATTACTTAATTTTTTAAGAACGTGGAAACGCCAATGCCTTCACGCATAGAGCAGCTTTGTAGGGATAAGGGTCTAAAGATGACTGGCCAGCGGCGAGTCATTGCACAAGTGTTGTCCGCCGCACAGGACCATCCTGATGCGGAGGAACTTCACAGGCGGTCCATGTCAATTGATAATCGTATCAGCCTGGCGACTGTTTATCGGACAGTCCGTCTATTTGAAGACGCCCAGATTCTTGAGCGCCACGATTTTCGGGACGGCCGGGCCCGTTTCGAGACCGCAGAAGACGGCGACGAACATCATCACCACATCATTAACGTGCGAAACGGAGAGGTCGTCGAGTTTGAGGATGAGGAACTTGAAACGCTAAAACGCCGGATTGCGGCAGACCTTGGTTTCAAAATCGTTGGTGAGAGGCTTGAGCTATATTGTTTACCGATCGGCGATGATGAAGGGGTTGAAAAGTGACTGTGCCCTGTCACGGCCCACAGGTACCTGCCTGATGGATGGCCCTGAGCCACCGGCAGAAGCCTTCGAACCGATTATGGTCGGAAACCTTGTTGCCCGACTGGCAAACACATCAGCGGAGATTAAAGCGGCGCAATCACTTCGCTATAGGGTATTCTATGAGGAAATGTCCGCGATTCCTTCTGATAAGGTAAAGGCTACGCGCCGAGATTTCGATCGTTTTGATGAGATCTGTGACCATCTTCTTGTGATCGATACAAAGCGCACCGACCTTCCCGGCGGCGTTGTAGGGACCTATCGATTACTCCGTAGTACGGTCGCCGAAGAGAAGGGCGGGTTCTATACCGCCGATGAATACGAAATTGGGCGCCTCATTTCAGGTCACGGCCCCACACTCGAACTTGGTCGTTCCTGTGTCGAGGAGGAATATCGCAACCGTCCAACTATGCAGTTGCTGTGGCAAAGCATTGCCGCCTACATTTTTTATTACGACATCGCGATCATGTTTGGCTGCGCGAGCATGCCCGGCACCGACCCGAAGGCACTCGCAATGCCGCTATCTTATATGTACCAGTATCATCTCGCGCCACCTGCTTTACGGCCGGTCGCCTTGAAAGAGCGGTATGTCGATATGCGCATTCTGCCAGAAGAACAGATCGATCAGCGCGAGGCTCTGGCTGCATTGCCGCCATTGATAAAGGGTTATCTCCGCCTCGGAGGCTTTGTCGGCGATGGCGCGGTTGTGGATCATCAGTTCAATACGACTGACGTGAGTATCGTAGTCAAGACCGATCTTGTGACAGAAAAATACATGAAACATTACGACCGCAAGAGCCGTCGAGATGGCGAAGACGAGGGGCTATAATGGGATCGCCGTTGCGTGCCTTCGTCCGGATCGTTGCTTATTTCTCTGTGACGTTTTCATTGCTCCCATTTCAGATGTTTGCCGTGCGGTTCAACTATAAATGTTCGGTCGGTCTGCCGCTTTTATACCATCGAGTCTGTGTCCGTATCCTCGGCTTTCAGATCCGTACGCATGGCAAGAGAGTTACCAAAGGTCCGGTTCTGTTTGTCTGTAACCACACCTCCTATACGGATATCTCTATCCTAGGCGCTATGTTGCCAGCCTCGTTCGTTGCGAAAGCAGAGGTCGCAAGTTGGCCCTTTTTCGGGGCTCTCGCTAGGCTGCAAAGGACGGTTTTCGTGGACCGGCGTCCGGCCAAGGCGACTGTGCAGCGCGACGAAATGGTCCGGCGGCTTGAGGCTGGTGACAACCTAATCCTGTTTCCAGAGGGAACGAGCTCAGATGGCAACGCCGTTCTGCCCTTCAAAAGTGCGCTATTCAGCGTCGCTCAGATCGAACCGAACGGAGAGCCACTAATGGTTCAGCCAGTGTCGATTGCTTACACGCGCCTTGATGGCATGCCAGTTGGGCGAGCGTTGCGACCGTATTTTGCTTGGTATGGCGATATGACGCTCGCCCGCCATTTCTGGGAAGTGGCCGGCCTTGGCCGTGCAACTGTAGATATCGTGTTTCATCCGGCCGTCACGATTCGCGATTACGAGACCCGGAAAGGTCTAGCCGAGTACTGTTTTCAGGTTGTCGCGGATGGGGTGTCGGTGGCTAATGCTGGCCGCCTTAGTAGGCTGCAAACCATGGCTGTGTAATGACGGTCGGCGAATATAGCAGCGCTTTAATCGGCCTATCAGCCGGTTGACACCCTGATTTCCGGTGCTAATTTGCGAAAAAACCGAACCGAGCAACAGATTGCAGAGTGAGCGATTCTTAATTTAGAACCTGAGTGGTGCTCATGAGGGTTTCGTGGGTGTCGGCCGAATAGGTAGCAGACACCCTTATCACAAGAAGTTACAAACGGACCGGGAACGCCTCTTTGGCAAAAACGCTTCACATAAAAAATTATGGCTGTCAGATGAACGTGTATGATGCCGCACGCATGTCGGATGTTCTCGCGCCACTGGGATACCGTCATGTGGAGACCCCGCAAGACGCGGACTTGGTGATCCTCAACACTTGTCACATTCGGGAAAAAGCTGCGGAAAAGGTATATTCTGAGCTAGGACGCCTGCGTGATCTCAAGCAGGATCGCGCCGAGGGCAAAGCGCCGATGATGATCGGGGTCGCCGGGTGCGTAGCACAGGCGGAAGGGGCCGAGATGGTCCGTCGCGCACCTTATGTAGATCTAGTATTCGGCCCGCAGACCTATCATCGTTTGCCCGAAATGGTGGCTCGCGCGACGCGCGAAACATCCGGCCTGAGCGGTGCCGGACGCGGCATCATCGATACAAATTTCCCGGTCGAACAGAAATTCGACTTTTTACCTGAAGCGGCGTCGCAGGGGCCGTCGGCCTTTTTGACCATACAGGAAGGCTGTGACCGATTCTGTGCATTTTGCGTTGTACCGTATACCCGCGGTGCGGAATATTCTCGACCGGTAGCTGAGGTGCTCGCCGAAGCGCGGCAGCTCGTCTGTGGCGGAGCTCGAGAGATTACGCTGCTGGGGCAGAACGTCAATGCCTACCACGGGGAATCGCCATCGGGAGGGGAGTGGCGACTCGCCGCATTGGTCGCCGAGCTTGCCGGCATCGCCGGATTAGAGCGTATTCGTTACACGACGTCTCACCCCCGGGACATGACCCGGGACTTGATCACAGCCCACGGTGAAATTGACACACTAATGCCCTATCTGCATCTGCCGGTACAATCGGGTTCGGACGATATACTCCGGGCTATGAACCGTCAGCACACAGCGCACGATTATCTAAATATCATAGATGGGTTGCGCGCGGCCCGGCCTGATATCGCGCTGTCTTCAGATTTTATCGTCGGTCACCCCGGGGAAACCGACGCGGATTTCGAGGCGACTATGGGTTTGATCCGGAAGGTCGGCTACGCGCAGGCCTATTCCTTCAAATACAGTCCGCGACCCGGCACCCCGGCCGCAGCAATGGAAGATGCAGTGCCCGAAGATGTAAAATCAGAGCGCCTGGCCAGGCTACAGTCGTTGATCAACGAACAGCAGGTTTTGTTCAACGAAACATTTGTTGGGCGCACAATTCCGGTGCTGCTCGATCGTCTGGGGCGAAGCGACACGCAGCGTGCTGGCCGCTCTCCGTGGATGCATTCAGTACATGTTGACTTCGACACGCTGGCTGCTGCAACTAGAGCATTTGGCCGCACCGTTGAGCTGCAGATACTCTCTGCCCATCCCAATTCACTCGCTGCAACGCCTGTCTGGGACGCCGGCGCCACCCTGCAAGAGCCAGCCACCGTTTGAGTCAGCAAGCCAAATTGGGCGAGAACGCGCCGTCGCTTTCATTGGAGTTCGATGACAACCGGTTGCTACCGGCCCTCTACGGCGATTTTGACCGTCATCTGGCGCGTGTCGAGCAATTGCTTGGCGTGACGGTGGCGTCACGAGGAAATAGTATCATAATCACCGGTGACCCTGCTTTGGGTCAATTCGCGCGTGTTGCGTTACAATCTCTTTATGAAAGACTCGCCTCCGGCCAGGATGTGGCCCTCGCCGAGGTAGACGCCGCTATCCGCCTGGCGCGGAGCGCCGCTAATGAAGGCCCGGCTGGAACTGCTAAACTCGGCAGTAGAAAGCTCGTAATCCACACGCCGAAGAAACATATTTCTCCGCGTTCTGCTGGGCAACAGCGCTATATCCGAGCGCTGCTCGATAGTGAGCTTGCCTTTGGACTGGGTCCAGCAGGCACCGGGAAAACCTATCTAGCGGTTGGTATGGCAGTGTCGATGCTGACATCGGGCAGGGTTGATAGAATTATCCTTTCACGTCCCGCCGTTGAAGCAGGAGAACGTCTGGGCTTTTTGCCTGGTGACATGCGTGACAAGATCGATCCGTACCTCCGGCCGCTTTATGACGCGCTGTACGATATGATGCCGCTGGAACAGGTAGACCGTCGTCTCGAGACCGGTGAGATAGAGGTGGCGCCGCTTGCATTTATGCGAGGCCGGACCCTTTCCAACGCCTATGTAATTCTAGATGAGGCGCAGAATGCGACCCCGGTCCAGATGAAAATGTTCCTGACGCGTCTTGGAGAGAATGCCCGCATGGTCGTCACCGGTGACCTGAGCCAGATAGATCTGCCGCGGGGGGTGGCCTCCGGCCTCCGCCATGCAGTGCGGACACTCGATGGCGTTTCTGACGTTGCAACGACGCAGTTGAAGGCTGAAGATGTTGTGCGGCATGAGTTGGTATCGCGCATCGTCAACGCATATGAGGCAGTTGAAGCCCAGGATAGCCAGGATAGCCAGGATGGATGAAGATGGTTCAAAGCCATATATCGAAATTGATGTCTTGGTGGAGGCGAGTGACTGGTTACGCTGTTTGCCGCTTGCGCGGGACATAGCGATTACCGCCGCAGCTGCGTCGTTTTCTGGAATAGGGGAGAAGACCGCCGCAGGGCAAGACGTCGAACTCAGTATTCTGCTTACTGACAACACTACGATCGCAGCGCTGAATGCAAAGTGGCGCGGCAAAAGCGGTCCGACGAACGTGCTCTCATTTCCAGCGGAAAACATTGCCCATATGCCTGGGATTGCGCCGCCCGGAGCCCTTGTATTGTTGGGTGATGTCGCGGTTGCCTTTGAGACGCTAATGGCCGAGGCTAGGGCTGCTGGGATCGCGCCTGAAGATCATTTGCGTCATCTTATTGTGCACGGTGTGATGCACCTTTGCGGCTACGATCACGAGAACGATGTGGATGCAGATCGAATGGAAATCCGCGAAGCAGAGATCTTGCAGACGCTGGGCGTTTCCAATCCCTATGTTGCCGCTGAAAAGCGTTTGGAGCACCACAGGTAATGGGCGATCTGCGTGAAGAATCCAAACCGCCTGAGGAGCTGAGTTCCGATGCAGGGTCCGGCATAAGGAATTTTTGGCGGTTGCTGACCGGTAGTCGTAGCGACGCTGAAAATCTGCGCGATACGATTGAAGAGCTCATAGAACTTGAAGAGGATGGCGATAATGCGGAAGAACTGACCTTATTTCGCAATGTACTGAGTGTGCGCGACGTGACGGTCGACGACGTCATGGTGCCACGTGCTGACATAAAAGCGGTAGACGTCGAGACAATCATCTCAGATGTCGCCAAAGTCATGAGCGCGTCCGGGCATTCGAGGTTGCCGGTATTTCGCGATCAGTTGGATGATGTTGTGGGCATGTTGCATATCAAGGATTTGCTTGCCTGTTGGGAAGGCGGTCAGGAAACCGGTATTAGCAAAATTGTCCGCAAGCCGCTTTTTGTTGCGCCTTCGATGCCGGTATTAGAACTGCTGCTGCAAATGCGGGTTCAGCGGCTTCACATGGCGTTGGTAGTCGATGAATTCGGCGGGATCGACGGCCTCGTGACGATTGAAGATCTCGTTGAAGAGATTATCGGCGAAATAGAAGATGAGCATGACGAGGACAGAGGTCCCGGTCTGGTTCGCAAAGGCCCCGGTATCATTGACGTCGATGCTAGGTTGCAAATTGATGCTTTCGAGGCTGAGGCCGGCGCTTTCTTGACGCCCGGCGAACGAGACGAAGACATTGAGACAATGGGGGGACTTGTGTTCTATCTTGCAGGCCGAGTCCCTGGCCGCGGCGAAGTAATCGGTCATGAATCGGGAATGGAATTCGAGATCTTAGAGGCTGACCCGCGTCGAATCCGGCGATTGCGAGCATCCCAAATACCAATGCTACCCGGCGAATGAGTGGAGTACCCCGACGGCGACGGCATTCGGCTTGATTGTGCTCGAAACAATTTCAACCATACCCGCCCGTCTGGCAGCAGTCACTGGATGGCAACGTTGGCTTTTCGCATTCGTGTTCGGTGCATCAGCGGTTACGGCGCAGCCCCCCTTTCATGTGTTGCCGGCGCTGCTGATTGCTTTTCCCGGTTTCGTCTGGCTTCTTGACGGTGCCTCGTCGCGCACAAGTGCATTTGGCATTGGCTGGATGTTCGGCGCTGGATATTTCGCTGCTAGCTTGTATTGGGTATCCAATGCGCTTTTGGTCGATGCCGCGCGCTTCGCCTGGTTGATACCGTTTGTTGTTTTGGGTCTGTCGCTAGGGCCCGCGCTTTTTATCGCGGCGATGGCGGTGCTTGCTCGGCAGTTTTGGTCGAGGGGCGTGGGTCGGGCATTTGGTCTTGCGGCATCTTGGGCATTATTTGAATGGTTTCGGGGGACTGTTCTCACCGGCTTCCCCTGGAACCCGGTTGGCAATGTTTGGATTGTCGTGCCCCCGGTTTTACAGTCTGCCGCTTCAATCGGTGTTTACGGGTTGTCGGCGATAACGGTTTTTGCTGCCGCCGCACCCTCGGTGCTCGGAACGCCCGGCTCACAGAGGTTGTCGACCGATCGGTTTTGGGGTGTTTCCGGTATCGCAGTTCTCGGGTTGATCGCCATTGCTGGCGCATTCCGCCTCGCTGACGCGCCCGGCGAAACCGTGCCCGGTGTCTTCCTGCGCATTGTTCAGCCTAATATCGCGCAACGCGACAAGTGGCTGCCGGCGCGTCGTGCTTCAAATTATGCACGGCATCTTCAGATGAGCGGGCAACGCGGCAATGGCCGCATCACCCATGTGATCTGGCCGGAGACTGCGGTGCCGTTCCCAGTGTCGTCGGACGATGCGCGCCTTGCTCTTATGCGTCGCGTAGTGCCGTTGAAGGGCCTGTTACTCACTGGGGCGGTCAGGCTGGAGCGACAAAATGGCCGTGTCGCACGCGTTTGGAACAGCTTAGTCGCGCTTGATGAGAAGGCGCATGTCGTTGCTTTGTACGACAAACATCATCTCGTGCCATTTGGGGAATACATGCCGTTTCGGGAGTTCCTGCCGCTCGACAAGATTACGGCGGGGGTGTTGGATTTCTCACCCGGTCTCGGGCCGCGGACACTTCGCCTTTCGGGATTGCCCGCCTTTAGCCCCCTGATTTGTTATGAAATTATATTCCCGGCCCGCGTCGTTGATACAGACGACCGGCCATCTTGGATGCTTAATATTACGAATGACGCTTGGTTTGGCACCAGTGCTGGCCCGCATCAGCATTTTGCGTCTGCAACGCTGCGGGCCGTTGAAGAGGGTCTTCCGGTGGTGCGGGCCGCCAATACCGGCATTTCTGGCGTGATAGATTCTTATGGGCGGGTAATTGCGCGCTTAGATCTTGACCGCGCCGAAACATTGGACTCAGAATTGCCGCTGGCAGCAGATAGCCGCACTCTTTTTTCTCAATTCGGTAATATTATCCCCGGAGTCTTGATCATTTTTATGTTTTCTGCCGCTGGAATTACTCGCTGTCGTTAACCATTTCGAAAATCAATAAAACATGTTGAACCAATTTATATGGCGGTTTGGACATTCGATAGTATATTGCTGAATTACCATACTACCTCCCAGATTAGTTTGGCGATTTGCTTCGACCTTCAGAAGCCAGGCATTGGCGGACAGCAATTTTGAGAAACTGAATAGAGACATGGTTCAGTCAGAAGATACAAAAAAAAATCGTTCCACGCCGACCCGCGCTCGCGGAAGAGCTGAGGCGGTGGACGTCCATGTCGGGAACCGCGTACGTCTACGAAGGATGACGTTGGGGATGAGCCAGAAGAAGCTAGGAGAGGCTCTAGGCCTTACTTTTCAGCAGGTCCAGAAATATGAACGCGGAGCGAATCGCATTGGTGCGAGTCGCCTGCACCGTATGTCAGAAGTACTCGACGTTCCGGTCAATTATTTCTTCGAAGATATTTCGCCGTTCTATGCCCAAAAGCGCGGCAAGACAGGGCTGGTCGAAGCTCAGGCTGAATACGACTATGACCCAATGCAGAAACGCGAGACGCAAGAGCTGGTGCGCTCTTATTTCAAGATTACCGACCCCAAAGTGCGCCGCCGTGTGTTCGAATTAACAAAACAGCTCGGTAGATCTTTCGCCGACAATTAGGGTGGGTGGTCCTGGGTGGCTTACCTTTGATTAAGCATAAGCGAGGCGGCAGATCGATCCACTCCACTCCACTTGACGCCGACCGCGGTTATTGTCACAACGCTGTGCGGGCTGAAATATCGGTGATTTCGCCCCGCCACCTGTGGAATCTGTGGCCTATTGCCAAGGCGAGGACCCTGCCGGGTGGGTTCTGACAATAAATTACTTCGAGGAGGCTGAACGTGCCCAACGGAACTTACCTTTTTACCAGTGAATCCGTTTCCGAAGGACATCCGGACAAGGTTTCCGATAGAATCTCTGATGCCGTCGTCGATCTTTATCTCGGTGCAGATCCTTTGTCGCGCGTCGCGTGTGAAACCCTGACAACCACCAACCGCATGGTGTTGGCCGGTGAAGTGCGCGGCCCCGACTCGATTACCAAGGAAATGATTGAGGACGTCGCACGCGATGCGGTGAGAGACATTGGCTATGAACAAGATGGTTTCCACTGGAAGAATGCCGAGGTTGAGGTTCATCTTCATCAACAGTCGGTCGATATTGCCCAGGGTGTGGATGCTGCTGGTAACAAAGACGAAGGAGCCGGCGACCAAGGTATTATGTTCGGCTATGCTTGCACGGAAACACCGACCCTCATGCCGGCGCCGCTCTATTATTCCCATGAAATCCTTCGTTCCCTCGCGACGGCACGCCATGCCGACGCCGATTTGGGTCTCGGACCGGACTCGAAAAGCCAGGTTACCCTTCAATACGAACAAGGCAGACCTGTCGGGGCGACGTCGGTCGTTGTTTCGACGCAGCACAGCAAAGAGCTAGACCAAGATCAGATTCGCGAAATAGTTCGCCCCCATGTCGAGGGTATTCTGCCGACTGGCTGGATGTGTCCGGAAGAGGAATTCTACGTCAATCCGACGGGACGTTTCGTCATCGGTGGTCCCGACGGCGATTGCGGGCTGACCGGTCGCAAAATTATCGTCGATACCTACGGCGGTGCTGCACCCCATGGTGGCGGGGCCTTTTCCGGCAAGGATCCGTCTAAGGTCGATCGCTCGGCCGCGTATGCGGCGCGCTGGGTTGCCAAGAATGTCGTGGCTGCTGGCCTCGCTGAGAAATGCATAATTCAGTTGGCCTATGCAATTGGCGTTGCAAAGCCACTGTCGGTCTATGTGGACACGGCCGGTACGGCGGCTATCGATGAGGACAAATTGGCCGATGTGATCCAGGAGGTGGTCGACCTGTCGCCTCGCGGCATCCGCGAGGGTCTGAAACTCAGCCGGCCGATCTATGCGCGGTCGGCGGCCTACGGTCACTTTGGTCGCGAGCCCGAGGCCGATGGCGGCTTCTCATGGGAGCAGACCGATCTGGTCGACCCCCTGAAAGCGGCCGCCCTGTCCTAGGTGACGTTTCTCTTGGTCGATCAAGAAAAACTGACCCACCGGCGTATTCTTTACGGACGGCGGCAGGGCCGAAAGCTTCGAACTGGCCAGCGCACGCTGTTAAAAAACCTCTTGCCGTCGATTGAAATCGACCTGCCAACGGGCTCCGAGGACTTTTCGCCGCCCGGCCTGTTCGCCGTGCAAACGGAAAAAGTATGGCTTGAAATAGGTTTCGGTGGTGGTGAGCACCTTGCTTGGCAGGCAAAAAAAAACCCGAGCATAGGGTTTATTGGCTGTGAGCCATTTATCAATGGTGTCGTCAAATTGCTGGTGAATATACGGGATGACGATCTCGGCAATATCCGACTGTATCGCGATGATGCGCGCCAACTGTTAGATCGTCTCCCAGCTGCATCCCTTGATCGCGTATTTATTTTGTTTCCTGACCCATGGGCTAAGGCGCGCCACAACAAGCGGCGGATTATCTCGACACCCGTAATCGATCGATTGGCGGGTGCATTACGGGATGGCGCGGAACTGAGAATTGGCACCGATGATCCTAGTTATCTGGAATGGATTTTGTGGCATATGCAGAAACAACCGGCCTTTGCCTGGCAGGCACGGGTGCCCCAGGACTGGCGGGTTCGCCCTGATGACTGGCCCGAGACACGCTATGAGCAAAAAGCCGCGAGGGCGGGACGGTGCTGTGCTTTTCTGACGTATATCCGGCAAGATCGGCAGGCTCGCTGAGGCGCTATAAGGGCTTGCCTTCCGCGCTGGCCAGGACTAGGCTGTCGCTCGTTAATCCACAGGCTCTTCCGGGAACCGAATAAAATTATACAAGAGTGGGCCCAGCCCGCTTTTTTTATTGGGTGGCCGGATAGGCGCTGGAATAAAAGATAAAGACTTGCGTGAAACTTAACTGGGCGAAATACACATAGATGGATCAGGCTCCAATTGTCGCAAGGCTTGTAGAATCGCCCCTCGAGTCGATGGGATACGAACTAGTGCGGGTGCAAATCAGTGGCGGCGAGTCCGATATGCGTTTGCAGATTATGGCTGAACGCTGGGATCGCACAGAAATGAATGTCGAGGATTGTGCTAGTATCAGTCGCGCTATTTCGACCATCCTAGATGTTGAAGACCCCATTTCGGGTACTTACACGCTGGAGGTCAGTTCTCCTGGTTTGGATCGCCCGCTTGTTCGGCTGGAAGATTTTACCCGCTTTGTCGGGTTTGAGGCGCGGATTGATACGCGAGTGGCGATAATTGATCGCAAGCGGTTTCGTGGCTCATTAAAAGCCGTTGAGGGCGAAACGATTCATATCGCGGTCGATGACGAAACCTATGAAATTCCTTTCAGGGAAATTCTGCGCGCCAAACTAGTGTTAACGGACGAGTTGATCGCTACCAGTCAGAAAGCGCACAAACAGAGTAAACAAAACGCTTAACGCTAACGGAAGAACGAAAATGGTTGATATGGAAAACATCCCGGTCGCGGGATATGATCGGCTTGAACTGCTGCAGATCGCGGATGCGGTTGCGAGGGAAAAATCGATTGAGGCCGAAGAAGTTCTCGAAGCCATGGAAATGGCTATCCAGAAGGCTGCCCGCTCTAAATATGGGCTGGAACACGATGTGCGCGCTGAGATCGACCGAAAAAGCGGCGATATAAGGCTTGCGCGTTACCTTGAAGTAATCGAGGAAATCGAAAACGAAGTCACCCAAGTGACCCCGAAAGAAGCGCAGAACATGCAGGAGGGTGCGGTCGCCGGGGACTTCATCATCGACCCTTTGCCGCCGATTAATTTTGGCCGAATTGGCGCCCAGACTGCGAAACAGGTGATCGTACAAAAAGTGCGCGAGGCCGAGCGCAAGCGACAGTACGAGGAATACAAGGATCGCGTCGCTGAGATCGTCAACGGTATCGTCAAGCGCACCGAATTTGGTAATATTACGGTTGATCTCGGCCGCGCCGAAGGCGTCATCCGACGGGATGAGTCAATTCCCCGTGAATCCCTTCGCCCCGGCGACCGGGTGCGTTCCTATATCTATGACGTGCGCGAAGAAGTGCGCGGCCCGCAGATCTTCCTCTCGCGCAGCCATCCCCAGTTCATGGCTAAGCTGTTTGCCCAAGAAGTGCCTGAGATTTACGACGGGATCATCGAAATCAAGTCAGTCGCGCGCGATCCCGGGAGCCGCGCCAAGATTGCTGTGTTGTCGAACGATTCCAGCATCGACCCAGTCGGTGCTTGTGTGGGAATGCGCGGTAGCCGCGTCCAGGCGGTTGTCGGAGAATTGCAGGGTGAAAAGATTGACATTATTCAGTGGTCCCCAGACCCGGCGACCTTCATCGTCAATGGGCTAGCGCCTGCCGAGGTGACTAAGGTAGTGCTCGATGAGGAGCAGCAGAAAATTGAGGTCGTCGTTCCCGATGAACAGCTTAGCCTGGCAATCGGCCGCCGCGGACAGAACGTGCGGCTCGCGTCTCAACTGACCCAGTGGGACATCATGATTCTCACAGAGGAAGAAGAGTCCGAACGCCGCCAAGACGAGTTCCGGTTGCGCTCGCAGATGTTCATTGACGGTCTTGACGTTGACGACGTGCTGGCCCACCTGCTGGTGACCGAGGGCTTTTCCAGCATCGAAGAAGTCGCATTCGTGCCGATCGAGGACCTGCTTTCTATTGAAGGCTTTGATGAGGAAATCGCTCAAGAACTGAGGAACCGGGCGAATAGTTTCTTGTCGGAGGAGGAGGAACGCCTAGCGACGATGCGCCGTGAGCTTGGCGTTGACGACGAGCTTGCATCGCTTGCCGGCCTCTCGCCTGCGATGGTCGTTACCCTTGGCGAAGCCGGGATAAAGACGCTTGATGATCTCGGTGATCTGGCAACCGATGAGCTAAACGACCCTGGAAACCGGGAAGGGGAAGGTCGTGGTATCCTTGCGCAGTACGATCTGGACGAAGAGCAGGCCAACGCGATTATTATGGCGGCACGCGCGCATTGGTTCGACGAAGAAGACGAACCGGCGGAGGACGGAGCCGAAGCAGGTGCTATAGACACAGCTCCTGCACAGGAAGCTTGATCGCGCCGGCATGACCCGACCGGGAGAGCAGATACCGACCCGGCGCTGCATATACACGCGCCAAACGTTGCCGCGCGAGATGCTGATCCGTTTTGCCATTTCGCCAGACGGGACGGTGGTGCCGGACCTGCAAGAGAAGCTTCCTGGGCGCGGATTGTGGTTGACCGCGCGCGGCGATATAATCAGACGGGCGTGTGCCGAGAATGTGTTCTCGAAGGAAGCGCGCCGGAATGTGACGGTACCAGCGGAGCTGCCAGTCAGTGTTAACGCGCTGATGAATAGCCGCTGCCTAGACCTGATAGGGCTGGCGCGGAGGTCTGGTGCTGCGGTGGCGGGGTTCGAAAAGGTTCGGACGGCAATCGATTCCGGCGAGGTGGCGCTTCTGGTCGAAGCGTCTGACGGGGCCGAAGACGGTCGTGAAAAACTGGCGAGGCGCGCCGTTGGGGTCGAAACGTTGTTTTTATGGACGGCGGATCAACTCGGGGCGCCGTTCGGGCGTGAGAGATGCGTTCATGCTGCAATTCTCGCCGGCGGTCTTGCTGGCCGCTTAGCGAGGGAAGCGCGGCGATGCGCGGGAATACAGAGCGAGGGTGCCGATATCGGCACTCAACTTGAGTTGCAGGAAAGCTGACGAAAGATGACAGACCAGAACGAAAAGATGGACGGCAAGAAGAAAAAGCTGTCGTTATCGCGACCCGGCAAGCTCGAGCTTAACAAGACCGTTGATGCTGGCCAGGTTCGTCAAAGCTTTTCCCACGGCCGCACCAAGGCGGTCGCCGTGGAGGTCCGCCGTAAGCGGACTTTCAAGCAGGCAGACGACGGCGCGATGACCGAGATTCGCGAACAGGAGAAGGTGGAAGAGGCTGGACCAGTCATTGAAAAACCGGCTGAACAGGAGCCCTTTAAGAAAACAGAAGCACCTGTCCGGACTTTGACTGATCAAGAACGTGCTGCGCGGACTAGGGCTCTCGAGGGCGCCCTCCAGACTGAAACGGCCATTGCCGAAAGCCGCGCGGAGCGTGAGGCGATGGAAATTCGCCGCCGGGAGGAAGAGGACCGTCGGCGCGAGCAGGAAGAGCAACGTCGTAAAGAAGAGGAAGAACGTCGCCGCGCTGAAGAAGACGAACGTCATCGACTCGACGAAGAAGCCGCGCGCCGCGCCGCCGAACAGGCAGCCCGGCTGGAGATACCCGATCCTGCGGCTGCCGACACTGCCAAACCAAAGGCGAGGGCAAAGACCGAAGGTCGCGCAACAGTGGCTGAGGATCAGGCGGGTCGGGGTGGAAAGCTGGATACCCGCAGACCGGCTGCCCGTCGTGGCGATTCCCGGCGTCGTGGCGGCAAGCTAACTATCTCCCAGGCGCTGAACGATGACGAGCGGCAACGCAGTCTGGCCTCCGTGCGCCGGCAGCGCGAACGTGAAAAGCGGGCAGCCTCCGGGCCGAAGGAATCGAAAAAAGTGTTCCGAGAAGTAATCATCCCCGAAAATATAACGGTGCAGGAACTTGCTAATCGTATGACCGAACGTGCCGGCGATATTGTCAAAGCATTGATGAATAATGGGATCATGGCGACGATCACAGAGACAATCGACGCAGATACCGCCGAGTTGGTCGTGACAGATTTCGGTCACACCTCTAAACGAGTCTCGGAAGCCGATGTTGAGCTCGGTCTGAAGGGGAATTTTGATGAGGACACTGCTAAACTTCAGCCGCGCCCGCCAGTTGTCACCATCATGGGCCATGTCGATCACGGCAAGACCTCATTGCTCGATGCGCTGCGGTCGACAGATGTCGTCTCCGGCGAGGCTGGCGGTATCACGCAACATATAGGTGCCTATCAGGTCAGCATGGCGAGTGGAGATAAGATCACGTTTCTTGATACTCCCGGCCATGAAGCCTTTACGGCAATGCGCTCTCGCGGAGCCAACGCAACGGATATTGTGGTGCTGGTTGTTGCCTCCGATGACGGCATCATGCCGCAGACAGTCGAGGCAATCGATCACGCCAAGGCAGCCGATGTGCCGATCATTGTTGCGATCAACAAGATGGATCGATCGGATGCTAATCCCGACCGGGTGCGTAACGAATTGCTGTCACATGAATTGGTGACCGAAAATCTCGGCGGCGATATACTCTCGGTAGAAGTCTCGGCGCTCAAAAAGACCAACCTCGACAAGCTTGAAGAGGCGATTATTCTGCAATCCGAGATGCTTGAAATTCAGGCGAACCCGGACCGGAATGCGCAGGGTGTCGTGGTTGAGGCAAAGATCGAAACCGGGCGTGGGTCTGTTGCCACCGTGCTGGTACAGCGCGGCACGCTGAAAGTTGGCGATATTGTTGTCGCCGGCGCCGAATGGGGCA
>MDTB01165498.1_pt1 | contig 21511 bp, 21 predicted proteins | sample 811161 | NCBI WGS metagenome assembly MDTB01 (sample SAMN05326650, study PRJNA326480) | marine metagenome | isolation source: seawater | place: Mediterranean Sea | collected 2009
GCACCTGCTATACCTGTGATTAGCAAGATTGTGATCATCATTTTTATTTGACCAAATATCATTCTGTTTCTAACTCTCCACAACGACAGTGTCTACACACTTCAATTTCATATTCTTTTGAACCTTCAGACGCATATGTGCGTTCTTTTCTGGTTAATATTCTACCTTCGTGACATTCATTGCCACAATTTAGACAATATGCTTGTTTTTTCTCGTTCATAAACTGCTACTATTTATCAGTGAAATCTTATATTGCCGCTCACTATCAGACGTGCTTTGTCTGTGTTGGGCATTGCTTCATGTGGTAAAGCACCAGGAAACAGCACACATCTGCCTATTTTGGGTTCTAGTTTAAATGTGGTATGGTCAACGTAAGGGTACCCTGGAGAATAAAAAACTGTACAAGCAGATGTTTCTGTACAGTCTACATAAAATATAAATGAGAAACTGTCATGATGTGGTTCATGCACATGGACTGGATGATAATTGTTTTCCTCGTACTTTTGCACCCATACTTTCAACAAACTCATTCCTTCTTTTTTTAACTTGGTTCCAACTTCTTTGAAAAAAGGTTCCACTTGTTTCATTGTGAAATCAATTAATTTTTTGTCTGGTTCTGTAGTATAGAAGTTTGTTTTTACGTGGTCTATTTTATCAAGGTCAAGATTTGAAACATATGTTTTAAGATCACCATTTACTTCTAGGTCTTTAAACCATAAACTTTCAATGAAATCTATTTGAGTGATTTTTTGTTCGGACATTATGCAATCAGTTTAGGTTTGTACACAGTTTTGCCATCTTCTTTGAGTGCAGTCAATACTTGTTTTCTGTTGCCCTCACTTTTATAACTTACGTGTACCCAACCCGAATCTGGAATGCCTGGAGTATAAAATTCTAATATTAATTGGTCGAAATCTAAATTGTCTCTAATGTATTTTGCAACTTCATAATTGGAAGTACCTGGAACTTCAATGTCTACTGCTTCGCCTTTACAATGCTGAGATCTTTCGCTACCACCTATTGCTTTGTTAAGATCTGGACCTCTGTATCCTGAATTGATAACAGTTGGACCAAAATTTTCCCTTACATTTTGCACAACGTTTTCAAATAGTTGTTTTGCACTTGCCAAATGTTCTTCGTTGGGAGTATTGTCAATGTCCATACGCAATGCGGTTTGACTTTTGGTAAATTCTTGTAATGTAAAATTTTTACTTAGGTTCATATTGCTTGTTATATAGTACAACAGATTTGTTGTTGGTTTCAAATAGATATTTGTCACCATAGATTTGAATGTTGAAATCTCCTACAAACTTGCTTAAAAACATCACTTCTGGCATTTTATTGATATCAAATGATTCTGATATGTCTTTTCGCATTTCTTCTGTACTGCCAAAATCCTTAAATTCAAAACTTAAAGGTTGGCTGTATTTTTTGTAGAACGTTATTCTGTTCTCATTCATAATTACTTCATCCACATAACTGTTTTGGAAAAAGTTTTTATAATTTTCTAATTGTGTTTCGTTTATTTTAATCTCATAACTTTCTGCGTCTAATGGAACTTGTTCAGAAATATTTGCTTCGTCTACGTCGGAACTTTTAAAATTTTTATAGTATCTAAATCTAAAATTATCTATCTCACTTAATTTAGCAACACCATCAACAATTTCTAGTATACTTGCAGGAATTTTTTTGCTTCGTTCTAATTCTACAAATACTCTAAATTTTCCGTCTGATTGTTCACCTGAAGTTTTGTCAGCGTCTAGAACAAAATCATAACCTGATTCAATAAATTTTACTAAATCTTCCGCAGGTTGTTCACCATTCACAGCAAATGAAATTGTGACGATATCTTTGTCCTCACCCATTTTACTTTTGTATGAATCTATTTCGAGAGTTCTTTCAACACAAAATTTTAGATCACCTGTTCGCAATCCCATTATACTTCTCCTTGTGCTGTATCTATTGGATCTGATGCTGGAGTAACTTTTTCACTTGTTGCTGGATCTTTTGAATAATCTTGAGCCATTTTGTATCCTGAATAGATGTTTTTCATTAATTGTTTTGGTACAATTATTGTTACTAGCCATATAGGTAATTTGTCTAGTTTTCCTTTTTTAGTACCTGGACGTACATCATCTGGTTCTATAATTTTTCTTACTTCTACTACATGATCTTTTTTGTATGTGACTTTGCAATCATAATCTAATAATCTTTTGCCACCCATTGGATCAGGCATTTTATCACGTGGGTACATAAATGAACATTGCACAAAATGTCTACCGATAACAGGGCCTTCTACTAATTCGCCGTCTTCCCAATTATCATACACATATAACCCTAATTCGTCTAGTACACGTTCATAGTCTTTTAACACTGAAAAAACAGGGTCATTTTCGTACACATTTTGAATGGTTTTAATAATATCTACTGTATCTTGCATAACTGTTTGTATTTATCTAATGATGTTTCTTATGTGAGCAGTTTAATAACCAGTGCTAATCATTAAATATTATTACAATAAACAAGGAGAGTGCATGGGAAATAACGCCAGAAGAAGGCGCTCGAGCAAGTCTAATAACCTACCAGTACGAACACATCAACCACCTCAACTTAACAACGTAACGATTGTACCAAAAAATGTCAATCAAGAAACGTATATGTTGGACCTATTAAGTCCATCTAAAGATATAGTTCTGGGAGTTGGGCCAGCAGGTACCGGTAAAACAATGTTAGCAGTTCAAGTTGCCATTAAGTTGTTCAGAGACAAAGCAGTAGATAAAATCATTATCACACGTCCAGTTGTCAGTGTGGATGAGGACATTGGATTCCTTCCAGGAACATTGGAAGAAAAAATGGGTCCTTGGACCATACCTATAATTGATGTGTTTAAAATGTATTACTGCACAAATGATATTCGTAGTATGTTGTATGAAGGCATAATTGAAATGGCTCCATTAGCATACATGAGAGGAAGAACATTTAAAAAAGCAATGATCGTGGCAGATGAAATGCAAAATGCTACAGAGAATCAAATGAAAATGTTATTGACTCGTATTGGAGATCGGAGCAAAATAGTGGTGACAGGAGATCTTGAACAAACAGATAGACCTAATAAAAATGGATTGTCTGACTTTGTAGAAAGATTAAGACAAAAACAAAAGTCTGAAAAAATAAGTATGGTACACTTTAACCATAAAGATGTGGTAAGACACAAAGTTGTAAGTGAGGTTTTAGACCTTTATAATTAATTTTTTCGGATCAAATGATAGCCATACACAGTAGGGCAAGGACCACTCATTTCTCCTACGGATAAATTTTCCAGATAATTTATAAAATCTGGATCCATAGTTTTCTTTTCAAAAGTTCCAAGGTTACCGCCATTGGCTTTTCCACTTGGACAATCGCTGTATTTTTGTGCGGCTTCTTCAAAAGTTATTTCACCACTTAATATTTCTTGCTGAACTTTGCCTGCGTCAAACAATGCTACTTCTTGGATGCGATTGTTTGTCGATCTTTGAGCACCTGCGTATGCTAATAATATGTGACTTGCTTTATACATTAATTAAATATTTCCAACTTGTTGGAAACTCCTTGTTGCAAATATTATGTATTTGATCTGCAACTTGCCGTGTTTCCTCTTGAGTATCTTTAGCACATCTTAAATTGCATACTCTTGCAAATGCAAACAATGTACCTGACCATATCCATTCAGTCATCATAGACTGTGGTAAAACCATACGTGCTTGTTCTGGTGCTATACCTTTTCCTATCAAAGAGTTGTAAATTATCTTGCACTGTTCCATTGTCATATCTAATCTGTGTTTTTCATTTGAATCAATAGAAACTGTACCGTCGGAACCTTGTTTAGAATTTTGGGGTCTCCCTCTCCATTCTTTTGGTTCGTACAGTTCAGGTTCATAGTCTACATAACGTCTACTGATTTCATTCCACACAAGACCCACTTGATGTTTTACAAGTTGTCTAGCAACAAATATTGGAGCCTTTATTCTAAACTGTAGACTTGCATGAGCAAATGGTGACCAATGATTGTGTGTGGCAAGATATTTTATAAGTTTTTCGTCCTTGTCCGCAAGTACACCTGGAGTAGGTCCTGCAGGAGTTATAGATTCCCATTCAGACTCTTTGCTGTAAGATACTCTAGCGGCATTTACAACAGAAAGATCACTACCCATCTTATCTACTAATTCAACAAACATTTTAATATTCTCCAATTAGATTTTTTGTAATTTTATCATCGTTGCCGCAAGATTAATCTCAGGATCAGCAACAAGTGTATGATCAACCAATCCTTGTTTAATTACAAGTATTGCTTTTTCTTGACGTGCTTCATCACCAAACAGTGAAACATTGTCATACAACCATTTGTAGATATCTTCTATTTCATCTGGACGTGCTTGACTGCAAACAAGTTTTCTTGCTTGACTTATCTTGCCTGCTTTGAATAATTCAACCATTTCTAATTTGTAATCTGCGTCAGATTTGTCTGCTGTGTTAGGAGCAACCAATTGTCCTTCTTGTGCATTCATTTGCACCATGTTAATACATTTCCTTAAATCAGGATAAGTTGCTTTGACATATGTGTCTAATATATCTAAGTCAGGAGTCACTCCTTCATCCATCAATATTTTTGCAACTCTTGTTGTAAATTCTGTTTGATCAATACGTTCTATATGAAAGCCTTGACATCTAGAATGCAGTGCAGGAATAATTCTGTTTGGATAGTTACAAGTTAATATAAATCTACTTGTTGTATGATACTCTTCCATCACACCTCGCAGTGCCGCCTGTGCATTTGGAGATAGATAATCTGCCTCATCAAGTAAAACAACTTTGAATGCTCCAAACGGAATCATTTGCACAAAGTTGATAATATTGTTCCTTACGTCTTCTACACTGTTTGTTCTACTTGCATTTATTTCTAATACATCTAAATCATTGATGTCAAGTTCATTAAGTAAGACTTTTGCAAGTGTTGTCTTACCAATACCTGCATTACCACTGAACAGCAAGTGCGGAATAGTTTTTTCTTTTATCCATTGTTTAACTTGATTACGTTGATGATCATCTCTAAACACATAGTCTGCTATTGTTTTAGGACGATATTTTTCTACCCAAAGTTCTTTCATAATTTTAAATTAAATTCCTTTTTATTAGTTTTAATAGTCTTTGCCTCATTTTGAATTGATTGAAATAAGCATAACATTTTTCCAATGTCAACACTTTGTCTGAATGATCTTTCAATGTACTGCACAGCCATTCAGGACTTTTTTCATTAAGGCGTTGCAGTTCTTGATCATCGAATTCAATTAATTTAACTTTTTCTGTTGTATTAAACTTATAGTATATTAACGGATCACCCTCTTTGATGTCAATAGTTTTTGCATCTTTTTTAATCATAAACGCAGGTTTACCTGCAACTCTAAACCAGTTTCCAATATCAAAACTGCTTGAAATTGTGTGCGTCCATTTTGTAAAGTCATTGTCGTCGTAGTATGCTGGTAATTGTGTGGCTAACAAAGATTTTTCTGCAAAGAAAAGATATCCCATTCCCAATTGATGTATTCCCCATTTACCTTGTGGATCACCAAGAAATGCTTTAGCAAAATCCAATTCTTGTTTTAACACATTCAATTTGTTTACTTGATTGTCTACCTCAATCTGTATATCCACAGGAGATTTAATTACGAAAACATTTTTTAAATCATCTACAATAGCAGGGCACTTGGATACAACTGGCCCAAAGAAAGTTTGATAGTCTAAATGTTGTAGCAAAGGTTCCGGAGCAGGTATACGCAGTCCACTCATCATTGCATTAGGATTAAGTCCCAACATTCTTAAATCGTCATGTTTTGGATAGGACCTAGTCCAATAAACTTTAATCATAATATTTTTTAAATTCTTGACCTATTCCAGATAAAATTAATGTGACGTACACCATGGGCCATGCCCAACCTACTAGGTAACCTGTGATGTGTAATGTCATTAAGACAATGCCTGTAAGTCCAGTTGTATTCAAACCAGAATAAGATTGTGGTAACTTCATTCTTACAGTATATGTGGATTTTGCTAGATTGTCAAGTATTATTGAACGACTTTGGCTGAATAGTAGTCTTCAGGTTTATGATCACCATGCAGTAAAATTGATTCTGATTCAATCATCCAAACAGTTTTTATATCTTTAGTTTCAGGGTCTTGCATTTTAACACCTCTACTCCAACGACCATGTTGTATCAAAATCCAACTTCCAGGTGTCAATTCGCTAGGCCCTTTTGGACCTACTGCAAATACCTTGCCCCATCTTGGTTTTATTCCATGCACGACACCATCATCGCCAGGTATAATCAAACCAGATTTTAATTTGTATGTTTCAAAGTTCATGTCGGTAACAAGAACTCTGCTTTTAATTGGACGAAGCCTGCCTTCGTAGATTCCTACTGAAGCCATTCTTATTGCTCTTTTTTAATAAAATTGCCGTCTTTATCCTCAACCCACTCTGCATTTTCATCAGCAGTTTCAACAACTTCTTGTTGCACTGGTTCATCTTTTTGCACTGGTTGTGGAGCAGTTTCTACTTTATCAGGAACTTTTGTTGGATTGTCTCTGTAGTAGTCTGCAAGAACTTCTTCTCTCTTTTTCGCAATTTTGCCACCAGGACCTAACTCATCACCACGAGCATTAACTTTAGCATTTCCTACTGCTGGAGTTAACTCGTTTCTTTTACGCAACAAATCCATATCAATTGGTTTGCCTTGCATTGTTTTATAAGTCTTTTTTCCTGTTTGTTTAATAGCCATTGTGTTCTCCTATTATGTATGTATTTATCTAATGAACTCTCTCCAGTCTAGTCCATATTGGATCGAATCCACTTTGTGTACTCCCAAAAGGAATAAAACGTAACTTGCCACAGAACTTCCTCTGCCTACACCCCATACCATTTCATTCTCTCTCATATATGAAACCAAAAAGTGCATGAATTTTAAAACTGTGATCATATTTTTGGATTTGAAAGCATCTAATTCTTCTTTTATTCTTGTTTTGGCATCTGCGTTGTCTGGACAGATTGATTCAATATATTGCTCTATGTCAAAGTTTTTGTAACTGTTTGGCATGAACCATTCTGATTGAAGTGCTGTGTCAAATTCTTCTTGTCCAACATCTAATGCTTGATAAAATTTTAAAAGATTACCAATCTCTGTGTCCTTTACAGATTGATTGAATTGAGCAGTGTCGTCATTTTTATCACACAACACTTGATGCATTTTATCAATCTTACCTTGATAGATCAACTCAATAAGATCATCCACACTGAACTTGGGTACTCCTAAAGTATCAATTTTCATGTGTTTATTTTACTCGATATTGATGAGATTGTCAAGATCATTACCAGTCTGTTTATCCAATTCAATTTTTTCTTTCGCATACCTCATTTTAAGTTCTTCTTGGTAATCTGTCAAGAAGTAAAAAATTTGGTTTTTTATTTGCGGATTGTGTGCAGATAGGTATTTTTTTCTTAATTCGTTTACTTTGGCTTCCACTTCGCTGGTGGATAACTCTGACAAGTCTTGTGTCATAGGATGTATGTTATTGGCAGTCATTTTAGATAAATTTTCCGACGAACTGCATATAAACAGTTAAACCACCGTCGTAACTCCAAAATTTGTATATTAAAGGATCTGTTGAATTGTTAAGTGTCACTGGATTTGTGTATCCTTCTTGAACTTTGAAACTGCCACCTGCTACTGTGGCGAATGTAATATCTTTTGCATTTGAGTCATTTGAAAGTAATTCAACAAAGACAACATCTTGATGATTGGTTGTGCTTGACCATTCGTTGAATGTCAAAGTCAAAATTGCACTGCAAGTAAATTTTTGATAGTGTCCGTTGCTTAAATTTATGTCTTGTGAACTAGAAATAGTACTACCATCAAACACTTTTACTTTATTACCTATCAACAATGCTCCGCTTAATTCATTGTTTTGAAAATTGTTACTAGCATTCAATTTGGCTGTGTTTGTTTGTAAGTCAGTAATTTCTGTTTTTGCTGTGCTTAAATTGTCTTTTGTGGCAGTGAAATTATCTCTAAATCCTTGGCTAGGATTATCCTGTCCAGCGACTGGAAATGCTTCGTTTATTTGATCTGGGTTTATATTGCTTGCCATAATATTACTTATATTTATCTATACGTTGTGTTCATAATTTGGAAACATCAAGTATTGTCTGTCACTATTTTCATTAGATTTTGACACAATGTATCTGTCAATTTCAAAGTTAATGTTTTTTATATCAAATGTGTTGTTTTGAATTGCACTTAATATATTCTGACTAGTGCCCGGTTTACAGTATACCAATGGCACTGCGGTAATATAACCCAACTGGGTGACTAAACCTGCTTGTGGAGTACGCATCCAAAGTGGTAAAAGAGAACCTTTTGTGTTGCCTGCTTCTTTTATATTGTTTCTCATATTGGTTATATTAGTGATATACTTTAAATTTTCTTCTGATGCACTTGCCTTAATTAAATTGCTGTCTACTTTAATAGTGCTGTTGATTGGTCTGTTTCGATAAGCATCTGCTGGAGCATTGTTTTGAACTGTACCTGCTGTAACTGACAGTCCGTTTTGCAACACAACTTCTAGCACACCATTTTGTAAATCTAACACAACTGCATTTCCACTTCTAAGAATTACTTCAATGTCTTGTCCTAGAGAAGATGAAATAACAGGATTACCATTTTGATCTATTAATTGATAAAAGGCGCCACCTACATTTAATCTAGTGCTGTCATCCAACACTTCTAAATCAGTTTGGTTTATTCTTATTTTATTTTTGTCATTGGCATTAAATGATCTTGCCACTTGACCTACATTAGAATCTTTTTCATCCACTATGTCTGCATACACAACTTCATAAACGACGTCGTCTGTACCTTCAAATTTTGCCTCAGCAGTTTTTATTTCTCCAAAATTAAATCTTCTACGTTTGTGATTAGAACTCATAGCACTAACATAGTGTTCTACATTTTTAGTTTCAATACCTGCGTACACCAGCATTTCTAAATCTACTTGTATTCCAAATTCTTTATCGTGAGGTCTATAAACATATTGTGGATCAAAAATTTCTGGATCATTTATAAAGTCTGCAAACAAAGATCTCTGCTCCGTCTTTAAAAAAGGTTTTACATATATGTCTGAATATTCTTTTGGATCAGACATATTGATTGTAATGTTGAAAGTTCTATTGGTACTTTGGAAACCAAATCTATCCTGAGATGTCACTGTAAATTCATATTTTCTATCTATAGATGTAAGTCCTTTATCCAAGGTAAAATTACCTGTATCAATGAATGTTACTTTTTCACCATCTAGTCTGCCATTAATTTCTCCGTCTAAACTTAATTGCAATCCTGGCGGTAATGCACCGTTCAATAAAATATACTTTAATCCTGCATCTGTAACAGAACTTGTTGCAACCAATCTATAGTTGCTGACTTCATCAGGTGTAATAGCACCCACATCACTTGTAGATTCCCAAGTAATTGTGCTGTCTACTTCTCCTAAAAATTTTACAGTAAATGTTTTTGTACTTTGTACTGCTTTATCTGTTGATCCTGTTAAAAATAATTTAAAGTATGTGTCTCCTTGAAAAGCACCCAAACTTATATTTTGTCCTTCAACAAAATTTCTTTGCAAAGGCTCGCTTAAGATTAATTTTTCTAGAGCAGTTGCGTTGATATTTTGTAATGCTGGTTCACCTTCATCCAGTATTGTTTCAATATTTGTTATTGTGTACTGTTCTGAATCTGAAAAAATTAATTTTTTTCCAACATATTTTGCTTTGTCTATTCTATTGTAAACAAATATTTCATTAGTTGCTGGTGTAATCTGTGTTGGTGTAGATGCGTAAGTGTCTGGATTATACACTGTTCCATTGAAAACAATTACGTCATCTGATTGTAAATTTTGACTTAAAGTTAATACGTCGTAAAAGTCATTTGATCCATCAACACCTGTAACCAAGTATGTTTTACCATTTGTATTAATTGATTGATTTATTAAACTGTTTAAATCGTCTATTCCATCGTTAGTAGTCAAATCAAGTTTTGCAATTTTCAATTGATCTGTGCCCTGGATTTGGTCTTCAAAAGGATTAACAGTAACACCAACTAATTCATTTTCGTTTCCATATCTTAATGCACTTACTGTAAATTTATATTCTTTTGTAACAGTTGGCTGATAAGGAACTCTGCCTAAGACTTCTCCTGATTTAGTATCAAGTATCATTCCTGGTGGAACCTGCGACAAACTGTTGTCATCATTTGTGTTTTCTAAAACATATCTCAATTCACCTTGAGTTGCGTTAGGATCAAAAACTTCTAAAAATAAAGTTACGTAATTATTTGCTCTTCTAAAACCTAAATCGGATGGTGTAAGCCATTGTGGTTTACGTAGATATGTTCCATCTGATGTAAACGTGCCTGTACCAACTTGCATGATTGAGTTGTCTGCTCTTAAAAAGTCTTCTCCAACAACAAATATTTCAAAAGGTCTTGTAATGGTATTAATGCCATCAGTTACTGCTACATTGAATTGAAAATTACGATTTAATTTTTTAGGTTGTCTTGAAGTATCATTTATGTCTAAGTCATAATAAAAACTACTAGCGGCTCTAACACCTTGGTCACCAAAGTCAAACAAAAATCTATCATAATCATTACTGTCATATGTCCCTCTTCTTGACTGGATGTCTAACGCAAGTATAGGATCAATCACACCGGTAATTAAACCAGTTTTGCTTACACTTAAACCTGGCGGTAATTGTCCACCATCATCTGGAATATAATATTCTAAAGTGTCGCCTGCTGATACGTCTATATCCGTTGCAGTAAGTTGATAATTTACTGTTGAACTGTCTAAAATAAAAAGTTGATTGTTTGCACCTATAGGAAGACTTCCTTCATTTGTAACCCATACTGGATTATCTGGACCTTCTAGATTTAACATAAAAGTTCTGTCTTCAATTGCTTGACTGAGAGTGGCTCTTAAAACAAATTTAAACTGTGTGCTTCGTACAACCTCTAATGGTGTACCTGTCAAAGAAGTGCCTGACAGTGATACTCCCAATGGCAAACTGCCGCTTATCAAAGCAACATTGTCCACAGTGTTTACAGGTAATGAGATGTCTAGGGCAGACTTTTCTTCAAAAGTACCCAAATTATGTCCGGTTGTGACTGTCCAGAGATTGCTCATTGCAACTGTATTTATGGTTTTTTAAATTAGGCTATGGAACCTAAATCAATATTAAGTGCGCCTGGCGCCGTGATAGAACCTAAATTTACAGGATTTAGTGATTCAAAATATTCAATCCAATTTGTTATGCCATCATTAAATGTACCAAAATTAAAACCTATTAAAGAGTCTAAATCAGTTACATCTTGCCCTTTGATCAAAGAGTCTATGTTGTTAACTTGAAGTGTGCTAATGCCCGTTATCGCGTTGTTATTTGCGTTTAAAGTACCATTTAGAGTTGGATTAGACTCGTTAGCAAGTCTACTATCTATTACCAATTGTTTGACATTGCTTTGGACACCTAGTGTTGCAGTTGCTCCACCTGTACCTGCAAATTTAAACAAGTCAGTTGCTCCAAGAGGATTAATTACTCCTGAGTCTGCTGTGTATTGAATGGAAACTATTCCAGTGGTATCTATTGTGATTTGATTATCATCTGTGGTTAATGTAATATTGTTTCCTGCTGTAAGGTTCTTAAATTTTAGATTGAATCCATCTTTTTCTTTGAAAATACCTGCTGTTGCACCTGTATCAGCGAATTGATTTGACGCTGTTGTTTGTTCTGGATTACGTGCTTCAAGTTCTAAGAAGTTGTTGTTTACTTTGATAAACGCTTCTCTTAGATCATCACCTGTACCGTCGTTTGCTATGTTTCCAATGTTGATTGTGCTAACTGTCATATCTATATTTATCCTATGTTAAATGGTCTCTGACCATGCAATGGAAAAAATGCTATTGCGTTGTTTCCGCCATGAATTGAATTAGATGTTGTATAATCGTCATTGTTGCCTGTGTCATACATTTGTGCTTGAGAATTATCTATGAAGTATCTTTTAATTTGTGAAGGCGTCCAGTCTGGATGTGCTTGTAGTAAACAACCCATCATGCCACACATCTGTGGAGCCGCCATTGATGTGCCTGAATATTTTGCTTGTCTAAAACTTGAATTCCAATAATATGTTGATCCCATTGTGGTTGGCTGAGCACTTATTATTTGATCTCCTGCTGTGTAGATCTCTACGGCTGGACCTGAATCACTGAATCCTACTTTTCGATCTTTGTAAACTCCTCCATCGTTCTGTGCTGAATTATCTAAAGCACCTACATCAAATCCTGCATTGACGTCTCCCACATTTGTTCCTGCATTGGATGATGAGATTGTGCTACCTCCTTCAAATGTTGATGGTGATTTGCCTCGGTTGTAATATGCATAATAAGTTGTTGCACCAATATCAAATGTAATGTAATTGTTATAATCTTGTCCGCCTGGTCTATCTATTTTTTGATAATTGTTACCTGCGGCAGTGCAAACGTGAATACCATTGTCAATCAACTGTTCAACATCAGCATCTATTGAAGAATATTTTCTTCCAAACATATAATAACCTGATGCAATATCTGGACGAAATGTTCCAATTACACCGTATTGTCTAAGGTCAGTTCTGTATTGATCTGTGTGAGTTAAACCTCTCCAACTGCCACCTGTTATGGTGTAAGGAGTTCCAGTTAATGACACACTGCTTGGATTTGTTGATGTGTCCACATACCAACTGTATTGAAAACTCATGTTGACCACTGTGGGTCTTTTTACGCCTGTGTTTGGATCAGCAGGTTTATTGTTGTGCCAACCTATCAGGCAATCAATTGCGTTTGACCAAGAAATGCTATTGCCTGAATTCCCATAAAGAGTAATGTTATAAATTCTTGCGTTCTTGGCCCACCCAAAATATTTTCCTGCCATTGTGCCAATACAGTGTGTGCCATGACCATTTGTATCTGTGTAGAAGTTTACAGGCTGTGTGCCTGTGACTCCTGATTCCGTAAACCAATCTATCTGTTGCAACCTAGAGGCACCATCAGCATCTTGCCATTCAGGATGATCTGCTTGAATGCCTGTGTCCATGATGACCATGTCTACACCTGTGCCATCTAGCACATAATCATAATTGTAACTTGAATTGTGTGCTGTGCTGGAACCGTAATAATTTGTTTCGTTGATGTGTCTTGTTAAACCCCAATTGTCTTGTTGTCCAGATGATGTGCTTGTTTTATTGAAATCTCCTGTTTGAACAGCAATAGGAGTAGGCTCTGGAATTTCAGATAATTTTTGTATATCAAGTATTCTATTGTCTTGTCTTAATTTTTCTGCTTCTTCATCTGTAAGATTGTAGTGTGTGTTTCTTTTGTTTGTGATTCTTTCTTCACTGCACTCGCAGGCTCTATCTGGAACAATGTTAGAATCTACAGCATCATTAGAACTGGTATCGTTGATTATTTCATTGTGAACGTCAATCCAATTAACGTCTTTTTTTACTGTAACAATGTATTCGTTTTGCTCAGACATTATGCTCCTTACACGTTGGAGTCATCACCAACATACTTCCAAACACTTCCGTTGTAGTATGCAGGTTTGTATGAATTGTCAGACACTGCCACCATTGAACCTGCACTTGCAACAAATGATACCAATTGTGCTGTTGTCTTACTTTGTAATTTGATAGGTGCATCTAGTTGCACTTCTGAAGTTGGATCTAGTGTGATTGTTGTTGGTGAACTGATTGTGTATGTGCCAACAAGACTGCTTGGTGCTTGAATTGTGTTTGCTTCAATTGAAGTTGCAACAATGTTTGTGACAGACAATGTGTTACTTCCATCGTTCCATGTCATGTTGCTACTTGCACCTAACACACCGTTGTTGTTCCATTGTAATTGTGTGTTACCTCCTGCTGGAGTAAACGCAAACGTCACACTGTCAGCGGTTGCATCTGTTGTAATGCTAATATTATCACCTGCAACCAATGTTAAATTGTCAGTGGCTTGATCTGCACCAACTGTGGATTGAGTGTCAACAACAATGTTACCAAAGGCATTTCCGCCTCCGCCACCACCACCGCTTACACCTGCAATCTCACCATCTACATAAGTTTTTACTGCTTGTTCTGTTGGTACAGCAGAATTGGAATTTCCTGCTAGAGTGGCATCTGAACTGAATTCAGTAACTGATACACCTGATGTGAACTGTATTGAAGCAATGTTTGTTCCGTTAAACGCAACACTTACATTTGAACCACTAGAAGAAGTTGTTATACCTGTGCCACCAATAATAGAAAATTCGTCTACGGCACTTGTGGCTGTGTAAGAACCTCCATCACTGTTCACAGTTTGTAAAAGTGATTGTGGAGTTTCAGTAAATGTGTTATCAATTGTGATAGTGCCTGCATCTGTACGCACAACATCTATATTTGTTCCGCCTAAAAAAGCAACTTCGTCTATGGCTCCTCCTGATTCACTTAACCTTAGAGTGGTTTGTGTTGCACCATTTGTTTCCGATGAAATTGTGTAAGAGTTTACTGTGTTTGCCGCTTCAATTTCTAAAGTGTCTGCATCTCTTGTGATAGTGATGTTGGCACCTTCTTTAAACACAATATTATCAGTGACTGCTGTGTTAGAAACAAGTTGTAATTTTTTTGTGTCTGTTGTGTCACCGTCAGCCAAGTTGACTGTGTAAGTTGTGTTGTTGTCTGAACCTGTAATAGTTAACACTGTGGTTCCTGAAACTTCTGCGGCTGATGTTGTGATTGTGCCTGCACCTTCAAATTTTAATGTGTTGTTACCTGCCACAGTTAATGGAACTGAATCATCACCTGCAATCTGTATACCTGTGATGTCTCCACCTTGAACAACTATGGTATCACCACCGCTTTGAGCAAGTGTAGAAAAAGTAAAGTTACCGCCACCATCTGTGGTAAGAACTTGACCTACTGATCCGTCTGATATGTTAAGTTGTGTTAAAATTGTAGGAATTTTGTTTGTTACATCTGTTAAACTTGCAACGTCAGTGGCAATGGTTGGTTTGTTTGTCAAGTCATTGTATGAACCTGAAAAAGGAACAGAATTAATTACCAATGAACCTGTAGATAAACTAGATACTCCAATGATCTGTGAATTGGATAAGTCTAAATTATCACCTGTAGGTAACTCACTTATCTTGTTTTGGTTGTCTGTGTCTATTACAAGTGGTATTCTATTTGCCATATTCTTTTCCTTATAATGCCGCTATTCTAGTTTTGAAGTCAGCAAAGTCAGTACTTGCCGCTACTGTTTGTTTTAATGTTTCTAAACTTACATACCCAGGTATTATTCCATTAACAGCATCAACTAGTAGTGTTGAGTCATCAGCAAATACAGATCCTTGTATGTCTCTGACTGTGTTTGTAGTATTAAGTTCTGCAAAGTTTTCGTTAATTTTTGTAAAGGCTGTTCTTAAAGGATCACCATCACCTTTGTTTGCACTTGAACCAATGTTAATAACTTTAATTGCCATTATACTCTACCTACCACTGCTTCTATGACACCTTCACCGGCATCTGTTTTGTTTTCTAATGCTTTACCTATCACTGTACCCACTTTAGGATCAGTTGTTCTTGTTGCAAATCCTTGTGTGCTTGAACTTGTCAACATATCACCTTTTTGTACCACACCAATAACCTTGATTGGAGTTCTTCCTGTCAATGCCACTGCTGTAACATTGTCTCCTTGTAATGAACTGTTCATCAAGTGTGCTGGATTTTCAGAAACAACACCTGCAACTCTTGTGTCGCCTCTTAATGCTGTTGTGGTTACTTCTGCATCTCCACCAAATATTAAAACTGTTCCCACTTCGTACTGATTGTCTGCAAGATAGTTCTCAGCCAAGTCAGCATATTGAGCCTGCGTTGCTGTACCATTGAAAGTTGTTGCATACACATTGTTGAATCTTAAGAAATCATTTGCACCCAGTGATGTTTCATTTCTACCAATGTTAACTGTGTTTGTTCCTGGTAAAATTTCTCCTGTGTTTGAACCTGTTGTTCCTGTTACAACAGCAACCACTTCACCGTCTGCAACCATACTGATTCTGCCATCTGTGAATGTTGCATTGTTGATAAAGTTACTGTTGGCTCCTAAACCTATACCTGAGAAGTTTGCATTTGTTCCAACATTTTCTTCTGTTTCAATTGCATTTGTGTAAATGTAGTCTGCTTCCAATGAAGGATTAATAATTGATGTTGTTCCAGTATCATAATTGTTTGCACTGTACTCACCTGTTTTAGTTGAACCAATTGCAACTGTTTGTACACCAAATAAAACTTTTGAATTATTAGCAGTTGAACCAATCATGTCTACAGCAAGTACACCACCTTCTGTGTAAAGTTTTAAGTTAGCACCATCTAGTATTGCGTTTACATTATCACTGCCTACTGCAAGACTGGTTACTCTTGTTGTTGCTGTGTCGCCACCTAGTGGACTTGTAACTGAATTATTTTTGTTGATTGCATTGGCTGAACCAGATTGTGTCAGTGCTGTTACACCATAAGCACCTGGACCTGTTTTAACTAATACACTGCCGTTGTCTGCTTGTATCAATGTGTTTGAGAAATCTGCGTCTTGTAAACCACCACCAATTTGAATAATGTCTGCAAAAGTTGTGGCAGTTACATTGGCAGTACTACCAGTTGCGTTTGCAAGAGCAGTGTTTGAAGGTATAACTTCAATTTTGCTCATCAACACACCGTTGTTGCTTAATTCTATCCAACCATCAGTTGCATCAAACTCTGTTGCTTTGAAACTTGCTAGTCCACGTTCTGCTTGAGTAATACCTACAGCATTTGCTCTAGTAGAAGCCGCCTGCATATCCAATTTGCTTTGAGCAATCGCGGCATCTGTTTTTACATCAGCATTTATAATTGAATCTGCTCTAATTCTGAAATCGATTTCAGTTTCCGTAGATGTTCTGTTTACATGAATGTTAATATCAGATGTTGCAACTTCTATACCAGTTCCTAATTCATTCATAGGACCATCAATTACTTGAGCACTTACGCCACCTGGAGTTGTAATTAAATCATTTGTGTTAAAGTTTGCAACTGTGTCTTGTGTGTAAGTAATTCTTGTTGCAACTATGCCACCTGGCAATGTCAATGCTTCTACATCTATAATAGTTCCACCTGCACTTGAATTGTTTCCTGTGAATGTATCACCGTCTGCAAAAGCACCACCTACAACATTCGTTACAAAAATTCTTTGTTTGCCATTGAATACAAGTATGTCAGCCTCTCCAATATTAGAAGTATCAATGTTTCTAATGTCTTCAACTTGATCGCTTTCTGCTAATATATTGTCAACATATGATTTGTTTGCCGCATCTGTACCAACAGTTGGTGCACCTAAATCAATTATTTTGTTTCCACCTGCTCCAACATCATCTGTGAAAGGAGTGGTTCCATCTCTTGCAACTGCTCCTGCACCTATTCCATTTGCTATTGCTTGGTTGTTGTGATCCCAACCTAATCTTCTGTTGACATAACCTCTTACAGCAGATTCAGTTGGTGCTGTGTCTGATGCATTGTCAACCATTGAATCATCTGTACTAAATTCAGAAACAACAACACCTCTTTTAAATCCTATTCCATCTAAATTAGAAAGTGCAATTGAAGCCGCAAAAGTAACTGTACCTGTTCCTTGGTCAACTGTGAAATATTTTCCTACTCTAAAGAATCCATCTTGGTCAGTTGATACCCAGAACACTCTACCTTTACCACGTTCTGAAACTTCGTATGCTTGGTTCGGTGATTGAGGAGCACCGTAAATTGCATTAGGATAATTTGTTGTGTTGAATCCACCTGTACCAATATCTAAGAAGTCATGTCCTGTTGCTCTACAAGTAGAAATTTCAACAGTTAAACTTGCAGGAGCACCAGCATTTAGACCTGCTCTTAAAGTTATAGTTTCACCTGCTCTGTAAACTGGTGAATGAATTCCGTTTCCTATTGGTGTTTGGTTATTGTTGTAATCATCTGCTAATTCTATTGTAGCATAAGTTCCTCTGTCTATGTAATTTTGTACAATGTGAGTTTTACCATCCCAAGCCAAAATCATGTTGCCACGATTTAATCTTTCAACGTCAGCCACATCAGTTATTCTATTGATTGCAATTACATAGTCACCAATTGTAGCACCCATTGTTGTTCCAGTGCCTGCGTGTGTGTTGTTTTGTGATTCAACTTGATCAACTGTACATCTCACATAATCAAATGGAGTGTCAAAAGTTATAAGAGCCTGTGTGGCAGTTAAACTGTTTCCAACTGAATCTTGATTACTGAATGCTATTGATCTATAAGTTGTTGCTGTGCTTTCATCAAACACAATCGCTGTGCTTGGTCTGATAGGAGCAATTTCTAACAAGTCATCAAACACGAATGATCTGTTGGCTCTTATTGTTACATTTGTGCCATCAGATAAATTTGTTTTTAATCCTGTTGTTGAAGTGTCATTGTTTCCACCTGTTGATAAATTTATTTTGTATACAGTTCCATCTCTACCATGTGTTTGCGAAGGTGCCGCAGTGCTTTCAACATTTGAAATTTCGTATCTAATAATTCCTGTTGCTCCGCCATGATCAATTTCTATTTCACCTGCTTGTAATGGAATGTGTTCTAGTCCATAAACGTAAACAAATAATCCATCTTGGTCGTTTGTGTATGTTGCACCATCATCAAATATTGTTCCTGTTTGTACCATTGGTTCTTCCAATGTGATGATATCAATTTTTTCATTTGGATCACTACCTTCTGCCACAAGTGCATAAACACCATTTGCATTTGATCCATTCAATGATCTGATTTGTCCACCATTGTTTGCAAAATATGCCGTGTAACAATAGTATGTAAATGTTGATACTTGTTCTGATAATGCACCGTTGGTAGCAACTAAACCATATGCTAAATCATTTATTTGTGTGTAGTCATTTGCAAGTAATGATCTGTTACCTGCTGTTTGAATTGAAATTGTGAATGGAGTTGAATATGTTCCGTCCCATCCATTACCACTGTTTGAAGTTTCGTTTAAAATTAAATCTGCTGTTCCATTCGCTTGGTCATAGTTTGTAACTGCATCAATTTGATATCTTTGTCCTTGTACAAAGAATGGTGCAGGTGTTTGTGGTCTTCTTATTCTTAAACCTTGACCAGGATCTGATTGAACTTGAATTCTAAATGCATTTGTTGTTCCAATCACGTTACATAAACTGTTTCCAGAAAAACCATCTACAAACATACCACCTCTGAATGCCTGTTTGTTTAAACTTGCACTGAATGAAGATGCTGTTTGTGTGTATGGAGATTTTGTTAGAACTTGTCCATCAGGATCAAGCACTTGCATGAAACCACCATGACCTTGCATTGTGATGTTTCTTAAAATGGTTGCATCGTTCATTAAGAAACCATCCATCTGATCATTGTTCTTAGGTGTGCTGGTTACATCAGTAGGATCTGTTAGGTAATGATATCCGTATCTTGGATCTGTTAAATTTGGTAATGATGAAAGTCCACCTGAAATTACAGTTGTAATTTGACCCATCAATGTTTGTACAGTTGTTCCAGAGCCTGCTTCTCCAGGAGTTCCTGTAATAATTTGTGTTGTTATAGATTGTAAAGATGAATAAGCAGTATTTGTTAAAATGTAATCTCTTACAATCACAACTGCTTGATCCAACGCCGCGGCAGTTTGTGCCTGTTGTCCGTTTACTTGAGAAACAGCACCTTCCCAATATGAAAAAGCCGATCTGTAAGTTTCAGCATTACCGCCGTATTTTAAATCATTTGTGATTGCGTCTAAAATTAAACCAACATCACGTTCACATTTTTGAGCATTGTAAACAAAACCACTGAATGGTGCAGTACTGTTTGCCACTTGTTCTGCAATCCAGGCAATAACTTCGTCTTGAATGTAACTTCTATTTTGCGTGATTAAATCTACAGCATTTGGATTGGTTGTTGGAATTAATGCTAATCCATCGAATGTGCTATCTCTAAAGAAGAAAGTGGTTGCCCAAGGTGATGTTGACACACCTGGTTTAGGTCTAATGATTACTCTTCTAAATTCATCTCCTTTGATAGAACAGTTTGCAGGCAATCTGATAGGGAAATGTTCAAAGTAAGTTCCAGTTTCAACTCTGATTGCTATGTTAGTTTTCTTAACAAAGTTTCCAAATTCTAATTCTTCATTAATGTCATAATCAAATGGTTCTAATAATTTAACTTCTGCTGTGTCAAATGTTCCGCCAACTGTGTAGGTCACAATTCTACCCATTGCTCCGGAAGTTTTTCCTTTGATCACTTTACCTGGTAATAAATCTTTGTTGTTAGGTTGTGCTTGGTCACAATATCCTTGCGAGCCATTATCAATAGTGATTGTAAATGTGCTACCTTCAAATTCTGCTGGTGCAGTCAAAGGGCCATTTTGTATAATGCCTGTGATGATATCAAACTTCGCACCCACTGAAGAAAGTTCACTAGCATTAGATACTGTTTTGTTAAAGTCGAATTGTTGTGCTGAAACGTCTGGATATACTTTGCTACCTAATGAACAACTCCAAGTAATATTCAGAACTTCTACAATATCACCAGCACTTGCACCGTGTGGTGTGGCTGTTGTTATTGACACCATACCTGAATTATTATCGTAAGTGGCTGAACTAATGTTTACAGTGTTTCCACCAGCCGTTACTGTACCACCACTAACATAAGTGTGAACATAATCGTTTGGACCAGTGAATATAGTTAAAGTGTTTGAAGATAATCCTTGTGAACGTACTGCAAATTTTCCTTGATAGGTACTTGCAACTGTTTGGTTTTGTAGCACTTGGTTTACAATAGTTTTTGCGTAACCTAATGCTTGAAGTGTAGGTCCTGATTGTTGATTAATTGCTTTTAATCCACTGTTTGAACTGTAATATCTAAAACCTGCTGTGATTGACTGCGAATTAGCATCTATGCTGTTTAAAACATCAATCACTATACCATCTAAAATTAAAGTTAAATCTAATTTACATCTTGAAACACTAAAAACAAAATTTGGAAATTGATTTAGTACACTGGAAACTGCTTCTTTAACAATAAAATCTTTGTTCAATTCTATCAATGCTTTTACATCTGTTAAGCCACTGCCGCTTGTAACACCTTGAGTTAAAAGTGTTGCTGGTGTTTCAAAACTAGAGTGTGTAATTGTTTGAACATAAGGTCCTGGAATAATTGGAGAAGTTAAAATTAATTCTTCTGCTTTTCTTGCCGCGGCACCTATTGTTTTGTATGCATATGCTTCTGATCTTCCAACTTTGTCTAAAGGAACACCTGACATGGAGTCATCACCTGCTGTGCTTACAAAA
>MDTB01194794.1_pt1 | contig 21511 bp, 5 predicted proteins | sample 811161 | NCBI WGS metagenome assembly MDTB01 (sample SAMN05326650, study PRJNA326480) | marine metagenome | isolation source: seawater | place: Mediterranean Sea | collected 2009
TATGCGGTAGGAAATTTTACAATGGGTGGTCAATTTAGATATATGGTCCAATTGGAATTGAGTACTCAAGTGACAGGTGCTGGATATACTGAAGAACAATTAAATAATAGTGGTTCTGATTTTTATGAGTCAGGATTATTTGGATTGGGTGCGGCAAAACCCTCAGTTCTTATCGGATTTCAAGGAAGATCACCAGGCAATTATTCTAATAGCAATGACCAATTTTCATATCTTACAAATCAAAGAATTAATGGAAGGTATGGAACAATAAACAGACAATATAACACACAAGTAGATAGTACATCTAATGATGGATCATTTATTGTAGATTATACTCAATCTGCTTCAACTTATGGTACTGGTTCTGAAATTTACTATGTTTTTGCAAATGTCCTTGCTGGTGATAGAAATACAGTTTATTTGCCGGGACATGGAATACCTGCAGGACAAGAAGTAACATTAACCGCTGATCCAACGAATTATACAAATGGTCAAAGATTTGGTTTCGCAGATGGTTCAGGAAATCCTATTACATTAAGTCAAAATAATATACAATGTACAGTTCAAGTTATAAATCAGGATGTGATAAGAATGTCATCAGTAGCTTCACCACAAACTGATGATCTAATTAAATGGCCAGAAACTTATTACATAGGTTATGAAAGAATTAATCCTACCTGGAATACGATATATTCAGAAAATCATAAAATTCAAGGTGATGCTTTAGCAAATTATAGTGTAGGTAATGGTAATCCAATTTCACCATTAACTACAGACACACAATATACAGTAAAAAGATTTGATGATCATAGATTTTCATTGGTTTCTTCAGGAGGTGGAGCACCAACAGTTATTACTACTGATGATTCAACAACTCCTGGAACAAGTCAAAACAACTTACAAACATTTTTCTTGGATATAGAAACAATAGTAGGTTATGCTCCTGCTAGTGCAACTATTAATAATGTATTGTTTAGAGGTGATTTTGGATCTACTAGTGAATATTGTGTTCTTGGAATAGGAGCACAGACTTGGGTAATTGGTCAATATGATGGATCAGATACAGCAACATGGAGAACATCAAACACTTTTCCGGGACCTGTAAATGTAACAGCAGATTTAACTACTCAAGGTGGTAAAGTGGGATTCTCGTGGACTTGCGATCCAACACCCGCAGTCAATTTTTCTGCTGGAATATCACAAGGATGGTGGTGGCAATTTCGTTTTGAAGTAGAAGTTTCTGCACCCGGTGCTCAAATATTTACTGATCAGGGAACATTAGATCATACTTTTGAGGTTATAAATTTGGTTGGTGCTTATGATGGAGTATTTACTTTGAGTAATGTTCCTACTCCACAAACATTTGAAATGCAAAGTGATTTTCAAATTCCTGAAAGATTATATGCATTTGGCGCAGCAGACGTTAATGGAACAGATGATATAATAACTTTTACTGATCCACATAATATGATTACAGGTGAACAATTAGAATATAATTCTCAATTAAATACAAGTATTTTACCAGCAGGTGCAAATAATACAGTTTATGCAATTTCTACAGGTATTAATACAATAAAATTAGCAACAAGTCCTGAAGATGCTTTAAGTAATTTTCAATTAGATTTAAATGGTCAATCTGGTGAACATATTTTAAGATCTGATAATGTTATTAAAGCAGTTCAAGGTGGTGGTTCTTTAAATATTGCTAACAATAGTCTTGTTATTAAAGGAGTTGGGTCTACTAATTTCTTATCAAATTTTAAAAGATATGATCCAATTTTTATAAACACTGGCGAATATGTTGAACAATTTACGGTAGATCAAATAACAACACCAAATACAATGACACTATTTGCAAATGTTGCAAATTTATTGACAGATACAGTTTCAGAAACAGATTATTTTTATGCGTCTCAATTGGCTATGAGGCCAGATGGTTTTGTTTTACATAAACCATTTGATGGTGGAGTTGATATGACCGCGGGTACAAGTCCCAATAGTAAAATAGTAAGACAAACTCGTAAATATTTCAGATACCAATCTGGTAAAGGTATTCAAACTTCTGTAGCTATTAATTTTAATCCACCAAGAATTGTTAGTGATTTGATTAAAGCATCAGGATCTATCGCTACAGTTAATACACAAGAACAGCATAATTTAAATGTTGGTGATACTGTAATTATTAAAGATGCGATTGTTGATTCTGGATTTAATTATTATAACGGAACCTTTTTAGTACAATCTACTCCAACACCATTTCAGTTTACTTATAATATGATTGGTCAACCTGGTAACGTAAAAGCACAAGGATTTCCTACTTATGTGAGAGATTCATGGACAGATTCTTTTGTGAGAACAGGAATGTTTGATGATCAGAATGGTTTCTTTTGGGAATTTGATGGTCAAAAATTATATGCAGTTAGAAGAAGTAGTACTAAACAATTAGCAGGAACAGTTAATGTTTCAGTAAACAGTCAAGTTGTAACAGGACAAGATTGTAGTTTTACAACTCAGGTTGTTAAAGAAGATAAAATTGTAATTAGAGGACAAACTTATAGAGTTGTAGAAGTTAGTTCTGATACTAAGATGGTAATACAACCTGCATACAAAGGAGTTTCTGCAAATAGAGTTAAAGCGACCTTAACAGTTGATGTTAGAACACCACAAGACCAATGGAATATTGATAAAGCGGATGGTACTGGTTTTACTGGATTTATTTTAGATACTAAGAAAATTCAAATGGCTTACATTGATTATTCTTGGTATGGTGCTGGTAAAATTAGATATGGTTTTAAAGATGGCAAAGGACATATTCGATATTTTCATGAATACATTCACAACAATATATTGGATGAAAGTTATTTCAGAAGTGGTAACTTGCCAGCAAGATATGAGATTGAAAATGGAACTAATGCAACTACGGCACCTACATTATTTCACTTTGGTACTTCTGTTATAATGGATGGTAAATTTGATGATGATAAAGCATATCAATTTACTGGACAAAGTAAACCTTTCGCATTTACTCAAGGACAATCAAGAACCATTTCTTCAACTGCAGTATCTGGATTTGAACAAATTACGTTAGATGGTAATAGAGTTTGGGTATATTCTATTCAAGTTTCTCAAAGTGATGCATCAGCTACTACTGTTGGTCAAGCAGTATCAGAAGGAACAACATTACCAGTTGGTACATATATATCACAAGTAAAGGTGGACGGTGCATCTAGTAAAATTTACTTAAATTATCCAGCAACATCATCTAATCCTGATGGTGGTGGTGTATATGATTCAATCACTAGTGGGTCTGCGTTTATTCTTGGTGAGAGTGCTTCAGGTATAAATTTACCAGTTGATTTAACAAGACCTCTTCCTTTAATTAGTATTAGATTGGCACCTAGTGTTGATAGTAGTTTGACAGGAAAAATGGGTGAAAGAGAAGTTATTAATAGGATGCAATTGAAATTAATATCTTCTAGTATAACAGTAAACCAAGATGCTGAAGTATTTTTGATTCAAAATCCATTACCTAGTGAAATGAGTTTTGTTAAAGCACAAAATCCTAGTTTAAGTGAAGTTCTTAAACATAGTTCTGGTGATACACTATTGAATGGCACGACTATATACAGTAGTAAAGTTAGTACAGGTTCGTCCACATTTGACATTGGTGAATTGATGGAAATGGGAAATAGTATTTTGGGTGGAGATGGTATTTTTCCAGCAGGTCCTGATTTATTAACTCTGGCTGTACAACCACAAGATACCTCAAGGACTTCAGAATCACAACCATTTTTTACTACAGGAAAAATTAGTTGGTCAGAGTCCCAAGCTTAAATTGAAATTTATATCAATAACAAGGAATTTTAAATATGAGTATTAGAAAAGCTTTAGAAAAGGTTCAAGGATTTGATAAGAGCAATGACAATTCTAGATTATATGAAGAATTAAGTGTAGATGAAGTTACTGAACTTATTGTATTAGCAGAAAATTTAGAAAAATTCACAAAAAATAAAAAACAAATAGTTGAATTAGATTCTAAAGTATCTAAATTGGAAGAAGTTTTTTCCAAACTTGATGCAACAACTTTTAAAGAACTTGACAATCTTAAAAAAGTAATAAAAACATCAAAAACTGCAGAAGTTTTAACTGCAGAAATTAAAGAAGAGTTGACAGAAGCTATTGCTCAAGTTAGTTCTAGAATGACAACTTTGGTTGGGGCAAGTGGTTCCGGTGAAGTTTTGTTGAAAAATTTAGATGATGTTGATAGAAGTACTGTAGCAGAACCACAAGATAATCAAGTTTTGGCATATGATTCCGCAATAGGAAAATGGAGAGCAACAAATAATATAGAAGTTGATGTTGACGTTGATCTTAGTCAAGTTTCCCAAAGCATTGTTCCTTCAGCTAATGAAACATATGATTTGGGTTCTGATGCTAATAAGTGGAGAGATTTATATCTTTCTGGAAGTACTTTGAGATTGGGTGATATTGAAATTAAATCAACTACTGAAGGTGATGTTGAAATCAAAAGAGCAGTTACTTCTGCTCATGGAACCGTTGGTGATAGAGTTAAAATAAAAGTTAAAGAATTGGATGCTGAAACTGGTGGCAGTGGCGGAAGTGGTACTGGTGGCGGTGACATGCTTACTGTTGTTGGAAATGGTGTTAGATTTTCTGAAACAGCAAAGCATCAAGAAAAATTAACAAAAGGTGGATCAACACCAAGTTCTCATATGTGGGAAGGTCCAATACAGGGCGGAATAACCTCAGTTGATACTTGGCACTTTACTAATAGAACAATGGATTTTGATTATGCTAATGTTTATATGCCTAATATTGCTGAAGGTTCCAGTTGGTATCCAGCAACAGGATGTCATGTGGTCTCGGGACAATGGGATACATCCGGTTCAAATATGACATTGGCATCTGGACAAGCCTTTGGTTCAGTTTTTGCGGATGTTTACCTCACATCCAATGGTTTCAACAATTGGGGATATGGAGGTGGTCAAACACACCAAAGCTACAATACAAACAATGTTATGCATTTTCATCTTAAAGGTAGAATGTGGGACAATCCTGTTTTATCACCAAATCCACAAAATAGAGGTGACGCACCATATATTAATAATCATCCGACAGGATGGGCATGGCCAACAGGACCAATTCAAGATATCAATGCGGATGGAACTTCAGCAGTAACCATGTATGGTGGAAAATTTGGAATCACGGGAGGATCTACTCTTTATGCTGATGATGAAGCTGGAAATGATATAACAAAAGGGTGGTTTGAAATTATGGAAGAAAACCTAGCTGGTGGACGTTATGGAGATGGATCAACTCAATTCTATTTGTCTCAACGTAATAATAATAATGGTGAATGGTATCATTATAATAATTACTATGGCCTTGGAATGCAAGTACAAATTAGATTTCCTGATATTGAAAATGATTATACCATAGAAACTGATACGGTGAATAATCAAGGAACATATAGAGTTTGGGGAGGAACACAGTTTGTAGAATGGGATGCAACTATCATAGGTGTAAGAGATGCAACTGATCCATATTATGGTGGCCCAATGACAGATATATATTTTGTTTGTCCAGACGAAACCAATTACTTGAAAGCATATCACGCAATAAACATTGATAGTCATAGAAACTATGATCTTGGTAATTTGTCTAATTGGGGTGGTGCAATATATCAATGGTATACATACGCTTCTCCTGAAAATAGTTTATCCAATGTTCCTCTGGGATCAAATAAGAAAGCTACATTCAGATATTATGTTAATGTTAATGCACAAGTATCAGCAAAATTAAATTGGTCTTCTTATTTTGATTCAGGAACAAGAGGAAAAACCGCAATAGAATTTGCTCCTGATGCATCCTCGCAAACTGGAAACGTATATACAGAAGTATTAGAACCTTCTGGGATAGAAATGGGAAGTCAAGCACATCATGATATAGAGCAAAATCAAGATTTCACATATGAAATGAATTTTATGTTGGGTGGTTATAGTGGTGCAGGTGGAGCCTATTATCATGGTTATGATGAAAGCGAAACTTCGTCAATGTCAGATGCAAGTAGATATTTGACTACACCATCTGAAATATTTTCTGGTGATAATGGATATTCAGGAAATACAGCAACATCTCTTACATTATTTGAACATGGAGATTCAACACAATCTGGTGTAGCATTAGAGCAGAATGGTTCTAACTATCCTCAATATTTTTCTGGTTTTGGATTAAGATTATATCATGAAGCTAATAATGGAACTAAAACATTTAAGTTAGTTATGGGTTCAAATACCCAAGCTTCAACAATTAAATCTTGGGACGATGATCCATTTACAGTATTTCAAAATAATGAATCTTCACCTGGAGCAGGAGATGGTTATTATGACGGATTGTTTCCAAATAGATGGTATCATATAGCAGTAGTTAGAAATAATAATAAAGTATTCATGTATTTGGATGGAGAAGATATTACTAATGTTTCAGGTGGGTTTTCTTGGGACGGTGCTTTTACTATATCTAATAATCCTGTTCCTAAACTTATGATTGGAAATACTGTAAATCCAACTATAGGTGATGGTTGGAGAGGATCTATTGATAATTTTAGAATATCAGATATAGCGAGATATACATCTGCAGGATTTACACCACCGTCAGGAGATTTTACGGGTGATGAAAATACTGTTCTTATTATAGACAAAGGTGATCATGGTGATACATTATTTCGTGATATTAGTTATGACAGATCATTTAAACATTCAATATCAGAAGGTATTCCATATTTACCTATTATGTCAAATGGGAGTGGATCTGCAATTGATACAATAAACATAAAAGATGTGCCGAGAAAAGGTTCTGTCGAACCCCCCCCAGTGTATGAACTTTCAGATCCTACTGGTTGGTTTGAAGCTTATAGCGCAGGAGTTACACTTATTGATGGAAGATCCGCACATATATATGATCTTCGTACAGGTTCTGGAACACTTGGAAATACATCTGGTGGAATTTCTTTAAGTACAGAAATATATCAGTTTCCACTTTTGACAGATGTGACTGCAACAACAACTACAGGAACTGATTATTATGGTGTATCAGATACTAATCATATACTAACAGCAATAAAAGCTGATACAAGATTTTCAAATTTTGTAGATAGACTTGCTACTCTTGATGCATATCAGAATGATCATGGCGGCCCAGTCAATGACTCACAAAATACAACGTATGATTTTTATTGTGCTCCGCCAGCAACTTATGATCCATCAGCACATTATCCAGGGACTACTTCAGTAAGTACTGCTTTTGATGATGCGTGGTCAGGAGGAACAGGATCACCAGGTTCAGGATTACCAAGTAATACTGGCACAAATGGTAAGACAATGTTACTTCTTGATTATAATAATACTGGTTATAATCCAACTGTCACTGGACAAAATGGTTCAAATGTTGTTTTGTCTATTCGTTTAGGCGTCGGTCCGGATGGTTATGATCCTATGAGTGATTCTACTGCATTAGCAGGATTTGGAACAACTTCATGGTCTGGTGAATCTATCAAATTTAAAACTGGTACAGCAATTGGTGGACAGACTGATGCTTATAATTTTGATTTAGATGGATCAGCTACAATGGTTACTGGTACAAATAATGGACAAGGAGAACAATCTATTAGAATAGATATAGATTTTGGTGCTGATCAATTTATTACTGTTAATGGTGAGGAGGCGAATGGTACACAAGTTACTAGTATTATGTTATATGATGCGTTGACTTCATTCTTTTGGTTTGGTGGATATAATCAAGGTCAACCCTTGGGTGTAGATTTGATGATGGGACAATATGGTGGATATAAAACATCTACTTCCGGAGGTTATGAACCAGGTTTTCAAATTTGGTCATCAAACCAGCAAACTACTAGAGGTATATCACCAACTTATGGTCCTAATGTTGAAGATTTAGTTGATATGACAATCTATAGAACAGTAGTTCCGTCAGCAGAGACACTTCCAGCCCTAACACCAGTAAACATAAAAGTAATTGCTTTTGCTGACAGACCAGATACTTCAGCTCCACCAAATAATAGACAATGCTATATGTATTGTATTGGTGCTACTGCAGATGATGTCACAAATTTAGAAAAAATTAGGTCAGACGCAGATATGTCTGGAATGGGTAAAAACAATTTTGTTGTTAGTACAAATGGTGTAGCAGTTTTAGAAAATCAAGTATTACAATATAAAAATGGGGCATGGTCAAATTATACTTTAACTATTCCTAGTGCTATTGGTGATTTATCTAGTATGAATACAGATTATATACCAACTGAAACAGGATTTACTTCATCAGTTCATAATAGACGTTTATTAGGTTGGTATTCTGACGGATCAAATGGTCACTTTCGAGCTCAAAATTTACAAGATTGGGGATACAATATTGATCATTTGACAAATGTAAATAGTAGTGTTTCTCAAAATGCAACCAATGAAAGTGAAAATGTATTTTTAGTTTGGGATCAAAGTAATAATATATGGCAAAGTCATACAGTTGAAACTATGATTGGATCAGGTTCAACATATCACGCACTAAGAACAGTAGATTTTTCGTCTACTTTGGCTACTAATATACCAATGAATGAACCAGGAGCTATATTAACCAAAGAATATTATGAATATACAGCACTTGATGCAGATGCAAATACTGTATTTTTATTGGATGGTCTTTATGATGTTAGTTCTGATCATACCAATCAAATGGTGCCACACGTAGGATTTGGAGGATTTAAAGATATTTCTACTCATGGATCTGCGAATGGAGCAGCAAGACTTATAATGCCAATTTATGGTTCTATATCTGCAGTAGACACTAATAATATGGGTGTGCGTACTTCTCCTACGTGGGTGGTTGTACAATCTGATGGTATTGGTGCAAAGCAATATAGTAACAATACAAATACACTCTATGTACAGAGTTATGCGGATGATAGTTTTACAAGTACTAATGGTCCTTATTACGGAAGTGAATGTATTATGATCGGTGGTCAAGATTCTCAAGTTGGTGGACTGCTTGAAGTTTTTGCAAAAACTGCACAAAAAAGCACTTGGACCAATCCTGATACAGGATCTTCAACTCCACACCATGGAGATTTTGATATTCCTAGTTATTATGATTTTTGTATAGATGGATGGTTTAAAATACATACTCAAAAAACCATCTCGGATAGTTGGTATCCAAACCAATTGTTTGCATTTGGAACTGAAACATTAGCTAGTTGGAATAATAATACTCATGGCTATGGTTTTTGTGCTGGTTTTGAAGGTGATACTTTAAGAATTCACTGGAATGAAAAAACATGGATTTATGAAGATGGAAGTTACTGGCCGGCTGGTTCAACCTCTGGTTGGGATCAAACTATAACCCAAAATATAACAGGACTTACAAATTCAGTATGGTATCATTTTGCAATTATGAGAACACAAAATCATTTCTTGGTTTTTATGAATGGTAATTTGGTGTATTTTCAAAATCGAAATAATAATAGCTATTTTTGGTATAATATGTTACCTAGTCAAAATCATACTGCTAATAATAATATTTCTAGTTATCCCCAAATTGGGCTTCAATCACCAAATTATCCTCATTATGGTGTAAAGAATGAAGGAGGTTGGGCAGATAATCATACTGGATTTTACTTAGGATCTGGTTCGAGAGTTGGAAACTATAATAGTACTTCTACTAGTGAAGAGATGTTCGAATGTCTTCATGGATACTTAGATTCATGGAGATTTAGAAAAGCATTATCAGGAGTAACATCAAGTACTGCTACTGCGGGTTTTGGTACACATGATTCAGGAGGAAATATATATCAACATGGTCTTAGTGGAGGATGTGCTCCTGATTGGTTAGCTGAAGCTGACTCAAGAGGAATTACAAGATCAGGATACTCAGGTAGTTGGACTTTAGCTCAAACTTTAAATAATACATATACTAATTTTGATGTAGATACAAATGTTGCATCTCCTTCAGGGAATGCAAAATGGTTTACTCCGCCAGCACAAAAATTAAATAATTTTAAATCACTTTCTCCTGCTAGTAAACCTACGGGAAGTATAGTTGCATATAATCCATCTCTAAATAATAATATTAACGTTGAATATAAACCATTTGGTCCACCACATATGACAACCGCAGAAAGAGATTCAGCATTTTCAACAACCGCACATATTGGAGCACAAGTTTATAATACAGATACTAATAAAATGCAAGGTTTAATTTCTGATGGATCTGGTGGTATTTCTTGGGTAGATTTGCATTCATAATTTATAAATTAGAGAGTACATATGAACATTAAAGATTCTTTAAAGCAAGTTAAAGAGATTGAAAAAGAAACAGTCGAAAGAAAAGCGTTTAAAATTACTGACGGAAATCATTATGTAAATGAAGATCATGCAGTAAAAGAATTTAAACAGATAGCAGATTCTGGAACAATAGAAGAATTAAAATCTTTGACTGATGCTTTAAATGAGTTGAAGAATTTTATATCTTCTAGTGAAAATTTAAAAATTATTGAAGTATCACATTTAATTAAAAATTTAAGTGATGCTGTTGCATGGTTGGGAGAGAAATATAATGAGTTTGAAGATGTTCCAAAAGACATTGAGAATTTAAGATTTAAAATAAAAGAAGAAGATGATTTTCTTACTGAAAAATTAAAAGCTGATTTTGATGATAAGATAACAAAATTGACCGCCAGAATTAATAAAAATTATATGGGAGGTTCTGGTGGTGGTATAGTTTTTCTAAAAGATGCTGATGATGTTGATACTACTTCATTAGCTGACGGTAGATTTATTAGATGGGATGCAAGTCTTAACAAATTTGTTTTTGCTTCAGCATCAGCAGCTGCCGGCAATATTGATTTAGCAAATGTGGATCAAAATATTGAACCAGATCAAGACAGTCTTCGTGATTTAGGATCTAATTCTAGAAAGTGGAAAGATTTATATCTTTCAGGAAGCACCATTAGATTAGGAACAGTAGATCTTAAATCAAATTCAGGATCCTTAGAAGTAGTAAAAGTTTCTGATGGTTTACCTGCCTCAATTACTTCTTCATTTTCAGTAAGTGATTTGGATGATGTTTCTGGCAGTCCTTCTAATGAATCAGTTTTAAAATATAATTCTACAAATGGTAAATGGGAACCTGCGTCTGCGGGAGTTGTTGATTATAATAATCTAACAAATAAACCAACTATACCATCAGAACTAACTGATTTATCTGATGTTAATATTGGATCATTACAAAATGGAAAATTTCTTATGTACAATGGATCACAATGGATTTCTTCTTCTATTGAATGGTCAAATATTTCAAATAAACCAACAACAATTGCTGGGTTTGGAATTACTGATGCCTTTGATGGCAATTATAATAACTTAACTAATAAACCAACATTATTCGATGGTGACTATGATAGTTTAACTAATAAACCAACATTATTTGATGGTAATTATAATTCATTATCTAATAGACCATCTTTGTTTGATGGTGACTATGATAGTTTAACTAATAAACCATCAATACCAGTAAGTTTAAGTGATTTATCAAATGTTTCTTCTGCAGCACCTAGCAATGGTCAGTTTCTTGCGTGGACGGGTACTACATGGATGCCAACAGATCAATCTGCATTTACAAATGCTACCACTTTAGAAAATTATTCAGGATCATATTATCTTGACTATGATAATTTTACTAATGTACCAACAATCCCAACTAGTATTGATCATTTATCTGATGTCAGTTTATCTTCACCACAAAATGAAAGTGTTCTTTATTATGATGGATCTGGCTGGATTGATGCTAAAGTATCATGGTCAATCATAACTAATAAACCAACATTGTTTGATGGAACCTATAGTTCTTTGACAGGAAAACCAACAATACCATCTAATATTAGTGACTTAACAGATGTTAATTCTTCTACACCACAATCAACAGATGTTCTAACGTGGACGGCGAATAATACATGGGAACCTCAACAAGTTCCTGCAGGATTTGATGGTAATTATAATTCATTAACTAATAAACCAACATTGTTTGATGGTAATTATAATTCATTAACTAATAAACCAACATTGTTTGATGGTAATTATAATTCATTAACTAATAGACCAACACTTTATACTAATATTGATGTTAATGCTCATTTAAATCAATCTTCTGCTTCCTCTGGTGAAGTTTTAAGTTGGAATGGATCTGATTATGATTGGGTAGTTCAAAGTGGTGGAGGTGGTGGAGCAACAGTTTCAGTATCAGAAAACTCACCATCAACACCGAGTGATGGTGATATGTGGTGGGATTCTTTTGAAGGAAAATTAAAAATTTATTATAATGATGGTTCTAGTAGTCAATGGGTTGATGCTTCTCCTTTTCAACAATTATCAAACATAGATGATTTAGCAGATGTTTCTTCAGCTATACCATCAACCGGAGATACTTTAACTTGGACTGCAAATAATGCATGGGAACCTCAATTAGCCCCACAAGGTTTTGATGGTGACTATAATTCATTAACTAATACACCAACAATACCTTCTGGTAGTTCAATCACAGGTAATAATGTGCATTTAACAGCAAATACTGCTTATAACAGATTTGATTATAATGGACATTTTATACCTACAAGTAACGCACAATATGATCTTGGAAATGCTGAATATAAAGTTAGGCATTTGTTCTTATCAGATAATTCTTTATGGATTGGTGATGAACATAAAATGTCAATTGAGGGTGGAAAAGTAAAAACAAAAAAGAGAAAAAAGTCTGTATGGCCAAGTTCAATAACAAGTCATTCTGGTTGGACTTCATTAAATAGTGCTGGAGCAATTTCGTGGGTTAATACTACTTTTTCAAAAACTTATACTGAGGTATCTGAATTAAATTTAACAGAATTATTATCAGTTCTTGAATATTTAAATGGAAATTGGGTATCAATTGATGTGGAATTAAATGTTACTGTTAATGAATTATTTCCCCCTGAATCTTCAGGTAATTATACAAATAATGATTATGATAATGTTTTTTCACAAGAACCACAAGGCCATAGAATAACTACTCCCCAATCAGTGACTAGTACATTTGAAATAGATTTAAGAGCAATGAAATCATATTTTGTGGAACAAACTCCAAATTATGATCCAGGAGTTGCGGGATACACAGTGAATTTTCATGGTGCTGCACCTATTCCTGGGGCAACATTAGATTTTACTATTTTTGTTTGGAATGGAGCATATCCAAAAAATATTACTGAAGTAAATATTGATGGTGTTGCTGCGTCGCAAGTAAGAACATCGGGAATAACACCAGTCGGAATGGAAATGTGTAGTTACACAATTAAAGGTGTATGTGATACGGTGGGAGCGTGGCTTTTAACAATTCATGTAGCATAGAAAGAAAATAATGGCGGCAATTAATTTTCCAAGTAATCCAACTTCAGGACAAACTTTTGTCCATACTGTTTCTGATGGAGGTTTTCAAGATCATGATATAGTTTATAAATGGGACGGAACTTCATGGATTGCATACAATGATGGTACACACAATAGAATTTTAACACAATCATCCACAATAAATGTTCATTCTGATGTTGATACTTCAACAATTTCACCACAAGCAACAGACGTTTTAACGTGGACTGCAAATAGTACTTGGGAACCTCAAGAAGCATCAGGAGGTTCATCTACATTATCTGGATTAACTGATACTGATACAACAACTCATGCACCACAAACAGGTGATGTTATAAAATGGACTGCAAATAATGTATGGGAACCACAAAAAGGTTTAAGTAACATTTATGATTATTCAGCTGGTGTAAACATTACTGGAACAGCGGCAGTCTCAGGACAAGTAGATATTGATATTGGCGGAACTTTAAAAATGTCAGCAGGTACGTGTGACTTTACACAATCATTAGTCAACTTTAGTGGTGCTACTGTTAGTGGACTTGATAATAGTGATGTAAATCTATCAAACATTGTTGATTCAGTACAAGGTGTAAACATTACTGGAACGGCGGCAGTATCACAAGGAGTTACTATTGATATTGGTGGATCTTTAACAATGTCAGCAGGTACGTGTGACTTTACACAATCAACAGTCAACTTTAGTGGTGCTACTGTTGCTGGTCTTTCACTGGGAACAATGTCCGCTATTGCTGAAACTGGTACAGAAGTTCAAATAAATGTTAGAGTGGTAACAAAAACTACTGATCATCGATATTATGGTCAAGGATCAAGTTTAGGTTATATGTTTAGGATAGATGGAACAGATTATGAATCACCATTTTTGGATTTAGTTCCTGGAAAAACTTATAAATTTGATCAAAGTGAACCTACCAATGCTAATCATGAATTACTTTTTTATGAAGATGCTGCAAAAACAATTCCTTATACAACTGCAGTAGTAAGTAATGGATCTGCGGGACAAGCTGGTGATTTTACTTCAATTGCAGTAACAACATCAACTCCAGCTATTTTATATTATCAATGTGTTAATCATGCATACATGGGTAATCAATTACAAACTAAAGGTATTGCGTCTGGTGGAGGTGGATCTCCAACATCTGCGGTTAGACAAACATTAGCTTGGCAAAATACTGTTGCTGGTGGTACTGATGTTACGACAGAATTATCTTTAAACACAACATTTACTAATGTTGATTCTTATGCAATTATGGAGGTTGAAGCAGATACTGAATGTTGGATTAGGTTATATACTTCATCAACAGCTAGAAATGATGATTTCAGTAGAGATATAGATACTGATCCAACACCTGGAAGTGGATTACTTCTCGAAACTGTTCATCTTGAAGACCCAGCAATGCCAGGCAATCCCCCAGCACCGATTAAAATTACTCCTGGTGTATATGGCTGGAATGAAGATGTTAGTGGTTCAGATAGAAGTAAACTTCATATGACAATTAAAAATCTTACAACTTCTAGTGCAAACATATACGTTACAATAAAATTTCTTCCGTTGGAGTATTCATGAGTGAAAAAGATTTCATTGTTGTATTTAAAGAACATGATGCTCAAGATGAATTTTATGAACAAATGGAAACTGAAGGAAAAACTGATGAAAATAAATTTGTTCCAGAAAGACAAGTACAATTGGTTGATAGAAATGAAACTAGAAAACAAACTGTATATTCTTTAACAGACGAAGAAGCTAGACATTTAAATGATGATCCAAGAATCAAAGGGGTTGTATTAGAAAATGATCCTAATGTCATTTCTGTACCATGTGCTAATTTTCTTGGAACTCAAAGTTTTAATAGAACAACAAATGAAACAAACTTAAATAATGAAGTAGATTGGGCCAAATTAAGATGTGTTAGAGATACATGGGACCAATCCGGTTCAGAATATCCAACAGATTTACCTTTAGGATATTATTCTACTGGTCAATGGGATGGTGCTAATACAAATGTAATTGTAGTGGATGGAACTTTAGATTCAGATCATCCGGAATTTGCAGTAAATAGAGATGGATCTGGTGGATCAAGAATGGTTCAATATGATTGGTTTCAAAATGCTACTACCAATCAATTAAATGCACATCCCACATGGCAAAATGGTTATAGTTATTCATTCCAATATAATTCTTCAACATCAAATGATAATGATGATCATGGTCATCACGTTGCAGGAACTATAGCAGGAAATACTCATGGGTGGGCCCCCAAAGCAAGAATTTTTAATCTTAATCCTTATTCAACAAATAATAATTGGGTATCCTCTACTCATCCATTACAATTTATTATTAATAATATAGATGATATACAAGGAACTAATGGTTGGATTAATTCTACTCATGGAGATCCAACCGTATTAAATAATAGTTGGATTTTGGGACGTACAGTTGATTTTCCATTTGATGTTGAATTTAGAGGGTCTGTAGTTCCTGTACCTGATATAAATGCTGCTGCCGCTTATGGAGTTCCAGTGTATTATGATACTAATGTTGAACCATATGGTTGGAAAGGTTTTCTTTATAAAAGAAATGATGTAGCAATGGAGGATGATATAGATGAATTAGTCAATAAAGGAATTATAGTTGTTTCTGCGGCAGGAAATGATAATGTACCTATTTGTACTTCATATTATGCTGATGGTTCTCCTGATCCAGATCTTATGAATCGTGTTATTGATGGATCATTTAATTTTCAAGGACAATTTGGTTGGGGTCAATCTGCTTCTGAAAGATACTATGCACAAGGATGTTCTTTGAATCATCATACACCTAATATAACTGTTGGTGCAACATCATTTGAAACATATCAATCAACTTTTTATTCTGATATGAAAGTTTACTTTAGTAATAAAGGAAGTAGAATAGATATATATGCTCCAGGATATGGTATTAATGCTCCAACTCGATTTACTGGTCCACAAGATGATATTAGGGGTGCTCCAACTTATAAGCTAGATAGAAAGAGTGGAACAAGTATGTCAGCACCACAAGTTTCAGGAGTAATAGCAAGAATTATTTCTCGATATAGGCATTATAGATATACAGATATTAAACAATATTTTGTAATGTCTTCACAAGCTTCTGTAGGATCTCCTGATCCTGATTCACAACCAGAATTGCAGAGAAATACAATGGGATCTCATAATAGGTTTTTAAAACATTATCCTATTAGAAGAAGAAAAGGTTTGATATATCCTAAAGTTAATTCTAATCATAGACAATATGCATCATCCACGGTAGGAAGATCTGGTATGGAAGATAAAGGATTAAGATTTCCTAGAGTAGAGAATATACGACCACATCTTCTGTCATAAATATAATAAGTATTATAACAACTTAGAGGATTTATGAGAAGTCTTTTACAAGCATATCAAAATTTTATTGTTGAAGCTGAGTTCGGTCCCTATCGAGAAAACCCGAATAGTGAATCCCATAAATTTCATAAAGCACAATGGGATCATCATTTAGATCAAAAAAATCGGGAAAAACATAAAGAGTTTAAACAATTACAAAAAGGTATTATCTATCAATCAAATGGTGGTGGATGGGTTGGTAAAAGAAATGACGGTCAAAGAATGTATTTTGATCCTGGAACAAAGGGAAAAAATAATGCTGAACGATGGGTGATGAAACAGTATGGAACTAAAGGTGTTAGTGGTTCTGATAGACCTGATCATACTCATAAAGGTCATATTGAAGTTGATGATTTTAATCATGATCCAAAAGTTCATGGGAATATTGATCAATTTTCTTATCCACAAAAAGAAAAACAAGGTCCAAAGTTAGCAAGAGATAGAGATAAAACACAAACTCCTAAAACTGATGCACAAGTTAAAAAAGCAGAAGTTAAAAAATCAGAAGCTAAAGGTACACCACAAGAAATTGCAGCAAGTGAAATAGAAAAACATCAGAAAAAACAAGCGAGTGGTAAACAAAAATCTTCAACAGATGCTTTATCTGGGGAAGAGCATCATATAGTAGATCCCAGAGAACAAAACAGACAATTGGAATTGGATGGAAAAACTTCTAATTTAGAAACAATTAATGATTCAATGAAATTATATGAAGGTTCTCAAGACCCAAAACAATTTCATTCAGAATTTTTTGAACCTGGTACAACTCCAATACAAAATTATTTATCAGAAGAAGCTAAGAATGGTAAACCATTTAAGTTTGATGGTTCAACAAGAGAAATGTTAGAAAATTCTGCATTTCCAAAACATTATGTTGATGTTATTGAAAGAATGATGAATACCATGACAAGTTCTGACGGAACAAAACCATCCATATCTGATCTTTTACCTGAAGGTGTTGCGGGTGGTGCGGGAAAAATTCAAGCACAAGCAGGTGAAATTTTAACAATGGCCGCTTCATCTTTAACAAATCAAGATTTTAAAAAGTTAAGAGATTCATTAACTGATCATATTGATAAAATGGGTGATGATTATGGAACCAGAGCAATTGATCCTAGTTGGATACATGCTATGCAAGAAAATAGGATGGCTATTCATACTTATATGAAAAGTAAAGGTCATAAGATTCCGCCAGAACATTGTTGTTGGGATACGGAACAAGAAGTTGAAAGGGGATTGGGTGGAATAGATTATAAAAATAATAAAGGTTTTTCTACTGATTTTTATATGGCACTTCATGGTCTCGGTAAGGTTAGAGAAATACAACAAGAGTCTTTGAAGAAAAATGAAAAAGTTAATTTTATGAATTCTGGTACAGGACAATTTAATACTATGATATTGTCTGATGATGAGAAACAAAATAATGCAAGACTTGCGGCACAGCAAATATCTTTGTTTGATCAATATGGATATAAACCTTCATCTTGGGCTTCTATTAATTCACAAGCTGATAATCCAAAATCAAAAAATCATGAGAAGGCAAATAATTTTTTAAAAGATTATCATGATTTAGAATCACAAAAACCATCAGTCGCAGATAAGATGGTTACAATTGATAATAAAGGAACACAAGTTCCTTTTTCTAAAATCAGTATGTCACAGTTTGGTGAAGATCAAAGAAAAATCCATACAGACTTTTTTTCATCTGAAAAAAATCATGATTATGCTAAAAAATATTGGAAAAGGAAATTCAAAGAAGCTGATGATAATGGATGGTCTAGTTTAAAACAAAAAGATGAAAAGGCACTAAGTCGTGAAGATAAAGATGCTTTAGCAATGTATAAAAAATATGATGATTTAGATTCATTAATGGAAGACTTTGATAAAGGAAAATCTGGACAAGGTAATGCTAGAGACACAAATAAATTAATGTATAGTACTGCAAAAAATATGAAAGGTAATGAAAAATATTTACAAGATTTAAATAATGTTGAATCAGAATATTTAAAAAATTCAATAGGAGCAATTGGTAATGATCCTTCTTTATTGTCTGGTATGTTGAGAGAGGTTGGAGGAAATTTTCCGATACAATCAGTTTTTGATGGTGAAGAAAATATGGCTATTGGTCATATGCATTTCAATCAAGATACCGCAAGACATTTGTTTGGTGTTGATACTTGGGATGAAGTAAAAGAAAATCTTCAAGTCAAGTATGATAAAGGTGAACCATTTTTGGCACACGTAGCAGAAAATAGTGGTGAAGTTACTCCTTTATCAGCCATAGGTATTAGACAAGATGGTAGACATTATGGTGGACAAATGAAGTTTGAACAAAAGTTGCATGGTGGTCTTGCTAAAAAGTTATCTAATTCTTGTGCAGAATTATATGGAATTGCTGATTTAAATACTGCTAAAAAATTATTAGCAACAGATGATGCTGGAAGAAAAAAAATATTATCTGCTAAAAAATATTCACACTATTCTCCTGAAGCAAAACAAAAGATACTAGATAGTTTAGAAGAACATAGAGACATATATGAAGATTATTTTAATTCATTTTCTTTACAATTATTAAGAGAAGAAGAAGATAGAAGATTGGCATGGGAAGGTGGAACAGTTGACAGAGTTTTTCCTGATTTTAATAATCAAGAAGAAATACAAGAACCATTACAAATTCCTCTTTCTCCATCTATGTTGAAAAGAGTATTTCCTACAAAAAGAGATACAGTATTTCATGTAGTTGATCCACATCATGTAAAAGATTTATTAGAATTACAAGGAACTAAAAAATCAATTTCAGCGTTTTATAATATGGATAGCCACCCAATAAGAAATGGTATAAACAATGGGGGTGGAATTGTTGCGGAACTTGAAGCAAATATTTTAATGGCAAACTCTGAAGATGTCATGAGCAGACCAGATAAATCCGGAAGAAGATATGTTGCTATGAATTATTTTGATAACAGTCCTTTTTGGCAAGAACATATAAAAGAATTTAAAACTGATTTAGTTTGGAAATGTAAAGATATGGTGAAAGAAAATATAAAAGGATCTAGGACACTTAGAGGATATTCTGAATCTGATATTGATGATATGAAACTTAATGATTTTTGGAAATTGTGGTCTGAATTTGGAAGAAATTCTGATGGTAAAACTAAAAATAGATTAATAAAAAATTATTTTGATAGTGTTGAAAATGTAATGAAAAAACATTCTTCAAAAGTCCAAGAGAGAATATATGGATATATGGATGATAAAACAACAACAGGTTCTTGGGATGAAATGATTTCTAATGAAATTAAAGTAAATAAAATGCATATAACACAAGAAATACTAGATACAATTGATACATATGAACCAGGTTTATCTAAAGATATTATGGACGCATTAAAAGAAAATAATATTGAATATGAAATGCATGAGAATTCTACTCATTTATCTCTCTGGGCTGGAGAAAAATCTAGAAGTACAAAACCAAAAACAGTTCGGCAAGTTATCAAACCAAATAAAAAAGAACCAGATCCATCTAATGCTTATGTTGGTGCAACATATCACGACAAACCAATAAGTGATCATCCTGATCATTCAACACAACATAATATTCTTCAAATACATCAAGACGAAGAAAGAATTAGAGGTTTTGTTCAATTAAAAAGAGGATTTGTGTGGGAAACAAGAAAAGGAACATGGGGAGCAATTAGAAAACATGATGACCATGGACATCATTCAGATGATCCTAATAAATATAGGAAACACGGTGGTTCTTATTTTAAAGACAAAGCACATGCTATACAATATGTAAATGGCAGTGATCATGATAAATTAAAATTAAGTTCACATCCAAAAGATCATAATGATTTGGATACTCGACCTTGGTCAACATCATCACAAAAAATGACACAAGAAGATTAAAAAACAACAAAGTGGAAGCACGATATGAGTAATTTAGAAAGTAAAATTAGAAAATTATTAGAATCTGATAAAAATAAAGATCCTATAAAAATTGAAGATGATTTTAATCCTGAATGGTTAGAATATGATTCATCACAAGAATCTACTAAAGATATTGCTAACTCAATTTCTAAAAATTATAATAAAGCATCATCTACATTGTTGGAAGAAAAAGATTCTGTTGATATAAGACTTTCAACATTAGAGAGACAAATCACTAAAGCTTTTGCTAATTTAATTGGTGGTGGAGGTAGTGGTGGTGGAGGTGCTGATCAATTAATTCAATTAGCGGATGTTCAAGTTTCATATCCTGTTTCAGATGGAGAAGTTTTAACATATGATGCTAATGCTGAAAAATGGAAAGCTGCAGCTGGTGGAGGTGGTGGAGGTACTATAAATTTAACTTCTGTTTCTCAAAACATTGTTCCTTCAACTAATGAGACATACGATTTAGGATCATCAACAAATAAATGGAGAGATTTATATCTTTCTGGAAGCACTTTAAGATTGGGTGATGTAGAATTTAAATCTACCACTGATGGTGATATTGAAATGAAAAGAGCAATCACTACTGCTCATGGTCCTGCTGGTGAAAGGGTTAAATTAAAAGTTAAAAGAATGATATCTGACGAGGCTGTAGATTATAATGATTTATCTAA
>MDTB01111135.1_pt1 | contig 21507 bp, 33 predicted proteins | sample 811161 | NCBI WGS metagenome assembly MDTB01 (sample SAMN05326650, study PRJNA326480) | marine metagenome | isolation source: seawater | place: Mediterranean Sea | collected 2009
TATTGATATAGATAGGGCAAAATTTTTATGTTCTCTTCCAAAATCTCTAGGAATTAATCCTGAAAATCAAAAAGAGATTTCTTTAAATACAGGTAGATTTGGCCCCTATTTAAAATGCGAAAATAAATCGGCCAGAATAGAAAATGTTGAAGAAATATTTTCTATAGGTCTAAACAGAGCAATTACAATGATAGCTGAGGCTAAACCAGGTCGAATGTCGTCTTCTATAATTAAAGACTTAGGAGAGCATCCAGAAGATAAAAAACCTGTTAGAATAATGAAAGGTCAATATGGGCCTTATATTAAATATAAATCACTAAATGCAACTATTCCCGAAGAAAAAGATCCAGTTGAGCTAACAATGGAAGAGGCTTTAATATTAATTGAGAAAAGAAAGGAATACGATAAAACTAAGAAATCCAAAAAAAGGAAAAAAAAATGAGTTATGAAAAAAAAATTCAAGAATTAAATATTATTTTACCAAAAGCTGCTGACCCTGTTGGATCATATGTGGCGACTAAAATCGTAGGTAAAATGATATTTATCTCAGGGCAAATATCAATAGATCAAAATGGTAAATTAATAAAAGGAAAAGTAGGTAAAGAATTAGATACAAATGGTGGATATGAAGCAGCGAAAAGATGTGCATTAAGTATAATAGCACAAGTTAAAAAAGCTTGTGGCGATGACTTGTCAAAAATCAAATCTTGCTTAAAGCTAACAGGATTTGTTAACTCAACAGATACTTTTACAGACCAACCTAAAGTTATTAATGGTGCATCGGATTTAATAGCTTCAGTTTTTGGAGATGTTGGTATGCACACAAGAGCTGCTGTAAGTGTAAATAGCTTACCTCTTGGTGTCTCTGTTGAAGTTGATGCTATATTTGAATTAAATTAATTTATCTTCCAATGCTAAAATATTTTATTTTAAGTTTTTTCATCTTAGAAGGTGAATAAATATTTCTCATATCGTAGATTATAAAATTATTTTTTTTTGTTATTTTTTTAAAGTTAAGTAATTTAAATTCATTCCATTCAGTATGAATAATAATTAAATCGGTATTTACACAGGCAGATTCAATATTTTTACAAAATTTAACATTTCTTAATTTTTTAAATTCTCTTTTTTCACCACTAGGATCAAAGTATCTTATATTACACTTTTTACTATTTAAGTAATTAATCATGGTAATGCTTGAAGCTTCCCTCATATCATCTGTATTAGGTTTAAAAGTTACACCTAAAAAGGTTATAGTTTTATTTTTAAATTTACCTTTAAGTATTTTATCAATTCGCTTGGTAAGTAATGTTTTTCTCAGATTATTCGAAGAAATAACACTTTTAACTATGGATAAATTAGTATTAAATTTTTTTCCAGTATCTAAAAGAGCTCTAGTGTCTTTGGGAAAACATGATCCACCATATGCTGGTCCAGCTCTCAAAAACCTTTCGCCAATTCTACTGTCTTTACCTATGCCCAATGAAATATCCTTTATGTCAACTTCGGTCTTTTCACAAAGATTAGCTAATTCATTAATAAAAGAAATTTTAGTAGCTAAAAATGCATTAGAGGCATATTTAATTAACTCAGCTCCTCTTCTTGATGTATTAAAATATCTAGAAGTTTTCTTTACAATTGGCAAATATAAAGATTTTAAAATTTTATTTGCTTTCTTGCTATTTGTGCCAACTATTACTCGGTCAGGGTAAATAAAATCTCTTATAGCCTCACCTTCACGTAAAAACTCTGGATTTGAAACTATATCTACAAGTTTTTTATTTTTTAGTTTAATTAAAATTTTTTCAATTTTATCACCAGTCGTTACTGGCACAGTAGATTTTGTAACTATAACTTTATAAGTTTTAATATATTTTTTTAATTCATAAACTGCATTATATACAAACTTTAAGTTTGCTGAATTAGAATTTGTTTTTGTTGGGGTGCCAACACATATGAATATTACATCAGAATTAAGGACAGCTTCCTTTAAATTACTTGTAAAAAATAATCTTTTTTGGTTAAAATTTTTTTTTAAAATTTCTTCTAAACCAGGTTCATAAATTGGTATATTGCCATTATTAAGTGATTTTATCTTATCTATATTATTATCTACGCAATAAACTTTATTTCCAAGATCAGAGAAGCATACACCACTAACAAGGCCAACATAGCCAGTTCCAATCATACACAACCTCATAATTTAGAAATCTCCACTGAAGATTTAATGTATCCATCCATAGAACCGCAATCTAAATATTTACCTGAAAAATTATGCGCTACGAATTTGTCACCCTCATAAATTAACGACTGAATTGAGTCTGTAATATGTATTTCTCCACCTTTACCTGCCTTCTGATTTTTTAGCTTCTGAAATATTTTTTTAGGAAGTATGTATCTTCCTATGACAGCTTTATTTGATGGGGCTTCAGAAATTGAGGGTTTTTCAATTACATCATTAATTAAGTAATTTGAATTACTTAATCTTTTATTTAACTTATATATACCCCATCTTGTTACGGACTTCTTATTAACTTTCATACTTGCCATCACAGAGGATTTGTACTTTTTATGAACTTTAATCATAGATTTAGAACAATTATTATTTATTATTAAATCATCTGGTAGAAGCATTAAAAAAAAATTATCTTTAATATACTTTTTTGTTTTTAAAACAGCATCTCCTGTTCCTAGCGGTTTGTTTTGATAAACAAACTTTATCATTTTCTTATATCTCTGAATTTTTTTGTATTCTTTTATAATTCTTGCATCCTTCTTGTTCTTAATAATTTTTTTATAAAAATTATCACTGTAAAAATAACTCTTAATCATTTTTTTTTTATCTGAAATTATAAAAATAACTTGTTTAATTCCAGCATCTATGCACTCATCAAGAATATATTCGATACCTGGCTTACCATTCATGGGTAAAAGCTCTTTTGCAAAAACACTTGTTAATGGTAATAAACGCGTTCCTAGTCCAGCTAAAGGTATTATTGCTTGTCTAATCATATAATTGTATTAATAAAATGGAGTATCATAAATGATAATTTTTAAAAGCATAAAAGTGTTAAATAATAATGTCAATTTCAAAGAAAAAATTGGCTTTGTGCCGACAATGGGCGCTCTACACGAAGGTCATATTTCATTGATAAAAGCATCAAAGAGAAAATGTAACAAAACTATAGTCAGTATATTCATTAATAAACCACAATTTAATAAGAAATTAGATTTTAAAAATTATCCAAAAAATAAAAGTAAAGATTATAAAATATTAAAAAGGCTAAAAGTAGATTATTTATTAGTACCAAAGGAAAAGGACATTTATAGTTCAAATAAAAAAAAAAAAATTAATATTCACAAAAAAGATCAAATAATGTGCGCTAAATTTCGATCTGGACATTTTGAGGGAGTATTAGCGGTTATTAATCAGTTCTTGTTAAAAATTGAGCCCAGTATAATGTTTTTAGGTGAAAAAGATTTTCAGCAAATATATCTAATTAAGAAATTTATTTCAAATAAATTTAAAACTAAAATAATTCAATGTAAAACTGTTAGAGATAAAAATGGACTACCTTATTCATCAAGAAATATTTTATTAAAAAAAAAAAATATTAAAATTGCCTCAAATATAAGTAAATTGATCAAAACATTTCATAATTCAGTTAAATTAAACTTTAAAAATTCAAAAAATATAAAGTTGATAAAAAATAAAGTAAAAAATAAAAATGTTAAAATCGAATATATTGATATTAGAAATAAATTCAATTTATCAAAAAAAATAACTAAGAAAAATTTCAAAATATTTATTGCTTACTATATTGATAAAATAAGGTTGATAGATAATTTCTAATTAACCATAAAAAAAATAAGCTCCAATACCTAAAAAAGATAAAAAACCTATAACATCAGTAATTGTAGTAACAAAAACACTTGATGCAATTGCTGGATCGACGTTAAATCTTTTTAAAGATACAGGCACTAAGATGCCAAAGAGACCTGCAACAATCATATTTAAAACCATCGAGATAGATATTATTAATGATAAATAAATATCTTTAAACCATAGTTGCACTATTACGGCACTTATAATAGCAAATATTATTCCATTAAGAACACCGATAGCAAATTCTTTTGTTACAGTTTTGGCAAAATTATTTTTTGATAAGTCGTTTGTTGCGATAGCTCTAACAGTTACTGCCAAAGTTTGCATTCCTGCATTACCGCCCATAGAAGCAACTATTGGCATTAAAAAAGCTAAAGCTACCATTTGTTCAATGGTGGCGCCAAATATACTAATAACCCATGTTGCTAGAAATGCCGTTAAAAGATTTAAGAGTAGCCAATTAAATCTTCTTTTTGTTTTTGTGAAAACCCCATCTGTAATTTCTTCATCACCGACACCAGCTAATCTTAATGTATCTTCTTCTGCTTCTTCTTTAAGCACAGTCAACATATCGTCACTAGTAATCATGCCAACTAATTTATTAGATTTATCTACTACACACGCAGAATTAAGATTGTAGTTTTCAAAAATATGACCTACTTCCTCTTGATCCATATCAACAGGTATTGATAATTGGTTTTCAAGCATTATTGATTGCATTTTTGCTTCACGTGATGTTCTTAAAACTTTTGACGCTGGTACAGTCCCAATAGGTTTAAATTGACTATCTACAATGAAAATCTCTAAAAACTCATCTGGTAAATCTTTATTTTCTCTAAGATAATCAATAGTCTGGCCCACTGACCAATTACTAGGAATTGCAGTAAACTCTCTTTGCATTAAACGAGCTGCTGAGTCTTCTGGAAAACTCAAGCTTTCCTTTAAAGCAAATCTATCTTTAGGTGGCAATGAGTTAAGTAAAATTTCTTTATTTTCCTCATCTAAATTTTCGAGAATTTTTATGGCATCATCTGATTCTAAATTTTTTATAATATCTACAATTGAACCAGAAGGAAGGAATTTGACTATTTCTGATTGTATTGATTCATTTAGCTCGATAAAAACCTCAGGATCAATTTTAAAATTACTTAACTTGATTAAATTTGCTCTATCATTTTCAGTAAGATGTTCAACTATATCAGCAGCATCTGCAGGGTGCATCTCCTTAAAGGAATTATTAATAAAAGTCACATCATTATTCGTGATTTTTTCTTTAACAACTTTTATGTATTCTTTATTAAATTCAAAGTTTACATTTTTGTCTTTTATTTTTTTTACTAAAGTCATAATATTTCATATAAATTATAGATGAACTATTAATGCATAATTTAGATTTTACAAATCATAATATGAAAATTGAGATAAAAAAGTCATTAAAACCAGTAAATTATAACAAAGCTCTTAATTTCCTTGAAAAAAGAGTGATTAAAATAAATGAAAATAATTCCAATGAATTATTGTGGATTCTTAATCATCCATCAACCTATACAGCTGGTTCAAATTTTAAAAAAAAGGAGATATTAGATAATAATATTAGAATTATAAAATGTTCACGAGGTGGAAAAATAACCTGGCATGGTCCAGGTCAGCTTGTATTCTATTTTGTTTTAGATCTTAAGAAGAGAAATAAAGATATTAGATTAATGATTAGAAAGATAGAAGATACAATTATTGACTCTTTAAATAGTTTTAAAATAAATTCCTACAGTGATAGGAAAAATATTGGTATTTGGGTTAATCAAAATAGTAAGAAAAAAAAAATTGCAGCTATTGGTATTAAAATTAAGAAATGGATTGCTTATCATGGCTTCACCATTAATGTCAATAATAAGCTAGAACCTTATAATAAAATAATGCCATGTGGAATTAATCATAATTTAATTACTACCCTTATGGACTACAAAAAACAGAATTATAAAAATTTAAGAAATACACTTATTGAAAATTTTATTAAAAATTTCGAAAATTAAGTCTTTTTGTCTTAATCATATTTTTAAAATAATTAGGTAATGGAGCAGTGTAAGTATGCTTGGTTCCATTTATCATAAATTTTATACTATAAGCATGAAGCATCAAATCTTTATTTGTTAACTTTTTATTCTTAAAAAATGTATATTTATTATCACCAATAATTGGATGTTGAATATTGTATAATTGCTTTCTTAATTGATGCTTTCTACCTGTTATAGGTTTCATTCTTATTAATGTATTATCAATGTTTTTATCTATCACATTATAAATTGTCTCTGCTTTTTCAATAATTCTTTTGTCTTTTTCAAACCTAATTAATGAATCATTCCATGTTCCTTTATCTTTTTGAATTTCTCCATGACACAGGGCAACATATGTTTTGTATACTTTTCTAAGTCTGAATAAAGAAGTTAATAGTTGAGCCGACTGTCTATTCTTAGCAATAAGCAAAACGCCTGATGTTTCTTTATCAAGTCTATGTACAGTAAAAGGTTTGGTGTCTTTAAATATTTCACTTTTAGCAAAAATGTCTATTAGATTTTTTTTTGATTTTGTTCCTCCCTGAACAGATACCCCAGATTTTTTATTAATTACAATAAAATCTTGATTGTCTTCAATAATTAAATCTTCATTTGATTTTAAAAATTTTTTGGATGGTTTGTATGGATCTTTTTCAATTAATTTTCTTATCTGAAATGTAAAATTATAAAAATCAACTTTATCGTTTATTTTTACTTTCTGCGAGCTTTTGCTTCTTTTATTATTTAATTTTATTTTTCCATTTCTTATTTCTTTTTCAATAAATGATTGAGGGATTTTACCAATTTTGGTTCTTATCCATCTATCTAAACGCATATCCGAATGTAGAGAATCTACAAGATAGCTTTTTTTCATTTATGAAATTACTAATTTATTAAGCTTTAGTTTGTTCTTTATTATCTTCTGCATCAGAAGGCTTATCTTTTTTTTTTATGTCAACTTTTTTTGCTTGGATATCTCTATCTACAAATTCAATTACGGCCATTGGTGCTTTATCACCATATCTAAAGCCAGCTTTTATAATTCGAGTATAACCACCATTTCTAGATATATATCTTTTTGATAAAGTTTTTTTTACTTTGTTTGCTGATTTTACATCTTGTAGTTTTGTAACAAGCAATCTCATGTTTTGAAGAGTATCTTTTTTTCCTAATGTAATAATTTTATCAGCTTGGGGTTTTAAGAATTTAGCCTTTGGTAGTGTAGTTGTTATTTGCTCATACTTTATCAATGAATTAAGCATATTTTTAAGCAATGCTTTTCTATGTTCTGACGTTCTATTTAATTTTTTTCTGCCAATACCATGTCTCATGATTAAATGGCCTCTTCAAGTTTTTTAGATAATTCAGCTATATTATCAGGTGGCCAGTTAGGTATTTCCATTCCTAAATAAAGTGACATCGCTGTTAATACCTCCTTTATTTCGTTTAATGACTTTCTTCCAAAATTTGGCGTCCTAAGCATCTCCCCTTCGGATTTCTGAACCAAGTCACCAATATAAATGATATTATCATTTTTAAGACAATTCATTGATCTTACTGATAACTCTAATTCATCCACTTTCCTTAAAAGATTTTTATTAAACTCCGGCTCTTTTGGTTGATCTTTAACAATTACTTCTTGAGGTTCATCAAAATTAACAAACATTCCTAATTGATCTTGAAAAATCCTAGCAGCATAAGCAACTGCATCCTCAGCAGAAATAGAGCCATTTGTTTCTATTTCCATAGTTAATTTATCATAGTCTAATGCTTTTCCTTCTCTAGCTGTGCTAATTGAATAGGAAACTTTCTTTACTGGGCTGAAAAGAGAATCTATTGCAATTAAACCAAGTGGGGGTTCTTCTGGTTTATTATTGTCAGCTGGAACATAGCCTTTTCCAGAACTAACGGTCATTTCCATATGAAAATTTGTGTTTTCATCTAAGTTACAGATAACTAAGTCTGGGTTTAATATCTCAACATCAGAAACTGGAGTTATGTCAGAAGCTTTTATTTCTCCTGGCCCTTTAACATCTAAAATTAGTTTTTTATTTACTTCTGACTCACTTTTTAAGGCTAAAGACTTTACGTTTAGAACTATATCAGTAACATCCTCTCTAATACCTTTTATCGATGTAAACTCATGGAGTACACCATCTATTTGAATTGAGGTTACAGCTGTTCCTCTTATAGAGGATAAAAGAATTCTTCTTAGAGAATTTCCTAGTGTTAAACCATAACCTTTTTCTAAAGGCTCAGCTATAATTTTTGCAAAACTTTTATCTTCGCTTAATTTTATATCTATTTTTGAAGGTTTGATTAAAGTTTTCCAGTTTCTATTGTTTACCTGCGTAGTTTCCATTTACACTCTCCTTTTTTTTGGTGGTCTCGACCCATTATGCGGCATAGGTGTAGTATCTTTAATTGAAATGATTTTAAAACCTCTGGATTGAAGTGCTCTTAAAGCGGTCTCTCTTCCTGAACCGGGTCCTTTTACTTCTACTGATAGTATTTTTACTCCAAACTCAAGAGCTTTAGTAGCAGCAGCATCAGCAGCTATTTGTGCTGCATAGGGTGTAGATTTCCGTGAACCTTTAAAACCTTTTTGACCAGCAGATGCCCAGGATATAACATTTCCACTGGTGTCAGCAATGGATATAATTGTATTATTAAAAGTAGACTGAACATAAGCAATCCCGTTAGTAATATTTTTATTATTCTTCTTTTTTTTTGAGTAAGAACTAACTTTTTTGCTTTTTGCTTTCTTTTCTACAACTTCCTTTTTTTCAGTTTTTTTATTATCCATAATTATTTTTTTAGTGGTGTTAATTTCTTACCAGCAATTGCAATAGCTTTACCTTTTCTCGTTCGTGCATTGCATCTAGTCCTTTGACCTCTTGCAGGTAATTTTTTTCTATGTCTTGAACCTCTATAAGAAGCTAAATCAATTAATCTTTTTATATTCAAAGAATTTTCGCGTCTTAAATCTCCTTCTACAGTAAAATTTTTATCTATATATTCTCTAATTTTTAATATTTGATCATCTGTTAGTTCATTTACCCTTTTTGACTTAGGTATTTCTAGATCCATACATATTTTTTTAGAAAATTTTTCACCAATTCCAAAAATGTATGTAAGTCCTATTTGAACAATTTTATTAGTTGGTATGTTTACACCTGCAATACGAGCCATAGTTTTGTGAGTAATTTCAGCCTTTATATAATAAGTTAATTCAATGTCAATGTCTCATTCACTAATAATATCATCAATTTTGTGTGAAATATCAGTTATTTCCAATGATCCATCAATCTCATTAAAAATTCTGTTTTTTGAATAATAGTCTAGCACCGGTTTGGTAATTTTCATGTATGTATCATATCTTTTTAAAATAGTATTTGCATCATCATCTGATCTTTTTTCTAAAATCTTTCTTTTTTCAACTCTTTTAATTATTGCATTTTTATTTACATTAAGAAAAAAAATATAATCTATTTTTTGATCTGAATTATTTAATAATTTTTCTAAATTTTTTGCTTGGTTAATTGTTCTTGGATAGCCATCGAAGATTAATTTATTACTTCTATTCGGATCGAATATTATTCTTTCAAGAAGTTTATTAACTATCTCATCATCAACAAATTTGCCATCATTCATATTAGCTACAATTTTTTTTCCAATTTCGGTATCTTTTTGAATTTCATCACGCAAGATATCACCAGTTGATATTTGAAAAAGATTATATTTTTTTTCTAGATAGTGTGCTTGTGTTCCTTTACCAGCTCCAGGTGGTCCAAAAATTATTATATTCACTTAGTTATCTGTTAAACTTAGTTTTTTTGATTAATTGTTCATATTGAGAGCTCATCAAACGTGTTTGAATTTGCGACACTGTATCAATAGCAACTACTACAACGATTAAAACTGATGCTCCACCTAAATAAAAAGGTATAGGATAATTTGCAATTAAAATTTCTGGCATTAAACATACAAGAGTTAAATATAATGCACCGATTGTGGTTAACTTGGTTAATATATTATCGATATATAAAGCCGTACTCTCGCCAGGTCTTATACCAGGAACAAAGCCCCCGTGTTTTCTTAAATTTTCAGCTGTTTCATTTGGGTTAAACGTTATTGAGGTATAAAAAAAAGTGAAAAATATTATTCCACTTGCATATAGTAACATATACAAAGGTTGTCCTTGGGAAAAGAATGAGCTTATGTTTAAAAATGTATCATTATTTGAAATATTAAAGTTTGAAAACGTTACAGGCAATAGTAATAATGCAGAAGCAAAAATTGCTGGAATTACACCGGCTTGATTTATTTTTAAAGGCAAATGGGAAGAATCTCCACCATACATTTTATTTCCCATCTGTCTCTTAGGATAGTTTATTAATATTTTTCTTAAAGCTCTTTCCATAAAAACTATAAACATAATTGTCAAAATTAGTAAAACAAATATAAAAATTATCATTAAACTTGAAATTGCTCCAGTTCTACCGAGTTCAAATGTCGTCACTAAAGCTCTAGGTATTTCCGCTACGATACCAGAAAAAATTATAAGTGAAATTCCATTTCCTATACCTCTTTGAGTAATTTGTTCACCTAACCACATTAAAAATACTGTGCCAGCTACAATAGTAGTGACTGTTGATACTTTAAAAAAAAGTCCTGGATCAATTACTAAATTTGATGAAGCTTCTAAACCAACAGATAATCCATAGCCTTGAACAGTTGCTAATAAAACCGTTCCATAACGTGTTATTTGAGTAATTTTTTTTCTTCCAATTTCACCCTGGTTTTTTAGATTTTTAAAATAATCTGACACACCTGTTAAAAGCTGAATAATGATTGATGAAGAAATGTACGGCATTATACCAAGTGCAAATATTGCCATTCTACTGATAGCTCCCCCAGCGAATACATTAAACATTCCTAAAAGTCCTTTTTGGTTACCATCCATTAGAATTTGTAATTGTTCAGGATCTATACCGGGCAACGGCACAAATGTACCCAATCTATAAATAGATAAAACTAAAATTGTAAACAATATTCTATTTTTAAGATCATTGTTCTGAGGAGACGCGCTCATTTTTTATTTTTTTTGAATTTGATATGATCCACCAGCTTTAGAAATTTTTTCGATTGCTGATTTTGAAAAGAAATGTGCTACAATATCAATTTTAGTCTTAATTTCACCTGAGCCTAATATCTTTATTTTGTTTGTTTTCTTATTTAAAAGATTAACATTTTTCAATATTTTAATATCAATTTTGTTATTTGGATCTATTTTATTTTTTTCTATTAATTCTTGAACTTTTTTTAAATTTAATTTTGCGATTAGATTTTTATTTTGTAGTGAATTAAACCCTCTTTTAGGTAATCTTCGATATAGTGGCATTTGTCCACCTTCATAACTTTTTATAGCGACACCTGATCTAGATTTTTGACCTTTATGACCTCTTCCTGACGTTTTGCCTTTACCAGATCCAATGCCTCTACCAACTCTTATTTTTTTTTCTGTAACAGATTTCATGTTGTTTAAATACGACATTAGCCTCTCTTTTCTACAACTTCAGAAATTTTTTTATTTCTTATAGTTGATATATGTTTTGGTGAATGTTGATTTGATAATGCTTTAAGGCATGCTCGTATTACATTATGTGGATTAGCTGTACCCATAGATTTAGCTACTATATCCTTGATACCTAAAACCTCACAGACTGCTCTAACTGGACCACCCGCTATTATACCTGTTCCTTTTGGTGCAGACCTCAATTTTATCCTTCCTGCTCCATCTTTTCCATAAATATCATGGTGTATCGTTCTTCCTTCTCTGAGTGGTATTTGAATTAAATTTCTTTTAGCAAGCTCATTCGCCTTCTTAATAGCATCAGGCACTTGTTTAGCTTTTGCGTGTGCAATGCCTATTTTACCATTCTGATTTCCAACTACAACTAGTGCTGAAAATCCAAATCTTCTACCACCCTTAACAACTTTAGTTATTCTATTTATATGTACAAGTTTTTCAACAAATTCACTATTTTTTTCCATATTTAAAATTCCATTCCGTTTTTTCTAAGTGTTTCAGCAAAAATTTTTACTCTTCCATGGTATTTATATATACCACGATCAAAATATACTTTGGTTATCTTTTTTTCATTAGCTTTTTTTGCCAATTTTTCGGCCACTATAATTGAAAGATCTTTTTTATTACCAGTTTTATTTGATTTAATATCCTTCTCTTGCGATGATGCTGAGATCAAAGTTATATTTTTATTATCATCTATAATCTGAGCTGATAAATTTTTTGTAGATCTTGAAACAGATAGTCTATATCTATTTTTATTTGATACCTTTTTAATTTTATTCCTAATTCTGAATTTTTTTCTTAATACTGTAGTTAATTTCATTATTTTTTCTTACCTTCTTTTCTTAAAATATATTGACCAACTTCCTTTATTCCTTTTCCCTTATAAGGTTCTGGTGGACGTAAAGCTTTAATTTCTGATGCAACCATACCTACTAACTGCTTATCAGATCCTGAAATTTTTACATTTGTCTGTTTTTCAACAAGTATCTTGATATTTTCAGGTATTTTAAAGTTTATATCGTGGCTAAAACCAAGTTGAAGATTTAAAAAATTTCCTTTAATAGCTGCTCTGTAACCTACTCCTACTAACTCAAGATTTTTGGTATATCCCTCATTAGCTCCAATAATAGCATTGTTCAAAAGGCTTCTATTCATTCCCCACAATCTTTTAGTCTCATCATTTATAACTTTTGGTTTAATAGATATGTCTTTACCGTCATTTATTTTTATTTCAAAAATACTATTATCAAATTTCATAACTTTTTTACCTTGAGGGCCTTCAATATTTAAGCTGTTTTCATTCATTACAACTTTTACTTTTTCTGGCACTGAAATATTTATTTTTCCTATTTTTGACATTAAAATACCTTACAAATAATTTCTCCACCCAACTTTTGTTTCCTAGCATCAACATCAGTCATAACACCCTTCGGGGTAGAGATAATAGCAATACCTAGACCATTATTAATTTTGGGTAAACTTTCAGCGCTGGAGAAAATTCTTCTCCCTGGCTTAGAAACTCTTTCAATTGTATTTATAACTGGATTTCCCGAGTTATATTTTAAATTGATATGCAAATCAGATTTATTAGATTCTTTTTGGTCAACTTTATAATCTATAATAAAACCCTCTGACTTTAAAACATCTGCAATTTTAACTTTAAAATTTGATGATGGAAGTTCAACTTTTTTATAGTTTCTAACTTGTGCATTTTTTATTCTTGCTATCATATCTCCTATAGGGTCACTTAAACTCATAAATATCCTTTCTACCAGCTAGATTTTACCATTCCAGGAATTTTACCCTCAAGCCCAAGGTCTCTTAAAGCAATTCTTGAAATTTTTAATTTTCTGTAAACAGCGTGAGGTCTGCCAGTTATTTCACATCTATTCATAACTCTTACCTTGGAAGAATTTCTTGGTAATTTAGATAGTTTTTGTTGAGCTTTGAATCTTTCTTCTAGAGTAATTTTCTTGTCCATTATAATCATTTTAAGTTTTTTTCTTTTTGCCTCAAATTTCTTTACCATTTTAATTCTTTTGTTGTTCTTATTAATTGCACTAACTTTTGCCATTTTAATTAACTCCTTTTTTTTTGAATGGAAAATTTAATTTTTTTAATAATTGTATACTATGATCAGGATCATTGGATTGTATTACAATTGTTATATCCAAGCCTCTTATCTTTTCTACTTTATCAAAATTAACTTCTGGGAAAATAATATGTTCCTTTATACCAAAAGAATAATTACCAAATTTATCAAAACCTTTATCTGATAATCCTCTAAAATCCTTAATTCTAGGTAATGCAATATTTACAAGCCGATCAATAAACTCATACATCTTATTTTTCCTTAAAGTAACCTTTAAACCAGCTTGAGTTCCTTTTCTTGTTTTAAAATTAGATATTGATTTTCTGAATTTAGTTACGACTGGTTTTTGTCCAGATATTTTTGCTAAATCATTTTCACATGTTTTTATGATTTTGCTATCATTGCCATCAATACCAAGTCCCATATTTAAAATAATTTTTTGAATTTTTGGAGCCATAAATTTATTTTTAAAACTAAATTCACTTTTTAGCTCTGGCACTATCTTTGATTTGTATATTTCTTTTAATCTAGTCATTATTTTTTAATTTCTTTTTTTTTTTTTATATCCATTATTATCAAATTAGAAATGTTGATATAATTTTCCTTTGATACAATTCCACCTTTTTTTTCTTTAGTTGTCTTAACATGTTTTTTTATCATATTCATTCCCTTAACTTTGGCTCTATTTTTTTTTCTATCTATCTCAATTATTTCACCATTTTTATTTTTATCTTTTCCAGTTAAGATCTTTACATTAATTCCTTTTTTAATAATGCTCATATCACCTCTGGAGCAAGTGAAATGATTTTCATTAAACCTTTTGTTCTCAATTCTCTTGTTACAGGTCCAAAAATTCTAGTTCCTACAGGCTCACCTTTGTCATCTACTAAAACAGCTGCATTATTGTCAAATCTTACCTTAGAACCGTCGTCTCTGTGAATTCCTTTTTTTACTCTTACTACTACCGCTTTATGAACTGTCCCTTTTTTTACCTTACCCTTAGGAATAGCTTCTTTAATTGCGATTACAATTGTATCGCCAATGCTTGCATATCTTCTTTTAGAACCACCTAAAACTTTAATACATTCAACTTTTTTTGCTCCTGTATTATCAGCTACATTTAATTCTGTTTGTACCTGTATCATTTGTTTTCTTTCATAAGTTCAAATTTCTTATTTTTCGAATATGGCTTACATTCAATTATTGAAACTTTGTCACCATTTTTGCATTGATTTTCCGGATCATGGGCATTATATTTTTTTCTTACTTTAACTACTTTTTTCAATACAGGATGCTGATACTTTCTTTCAACAACTACAGTTATTGTTTTATTTGGTTTGTCACTAACTACTACACCAGATAATATTTTTTTAGGCATTAATTTTCCCTTTTAATAAAGTTTTCAACCGTGCAATTGTCTTTTTTGTTGACTTAACTTTTGAGTAATTTGTAAGCTGTCCATTTATTTTTTGAAACCTCATATTAAATAAATCCTTTTTATACTTATCTATATTTGTAGATATTTCATTTTTTTTTAATTTTTTTAATTCTTGTTTTTTCATACTAAATTCTTTTTACAATTTTAGTTTTAATAGGTAATTTTGCTGATGCTTTATAAAGTGCTTCTTTTGCTATTTGCTCAGAAACACCATCAACTTCAAAAATTATTCTACCAGGTTTCACCCTACAAGCCCAATACTCTGGCGAACCTTTTCCTTTCCCCATTCTTACTTCAACAGGCTTTTTTGATACAGGTATATTGGGGAAAACTCTTGTCCATACTCTTCCTTGCCGTTTCATATGTCTTGTTAGGGCAACTCTTGCAGCTTCAATTTGTTTTGATATAACTCTATCAGGTGCCATTGCTTTTAATCCATAAGCACCATAATTTAGGTAATTACATCTTGATGCCACACCATGGATTCTTCCTTTGTGTGCTTTTCTATATTTAGTTCTGGTTGGCTGTAACATAATTATTTTTTATTTGTTTCTTGATTAAATTCTCTTGTAAAGATCTCACCTTTATATATCCAAATTTTAACTCCTATAATACCATATGTAGTTAAAGCTTCAGCTTCAGCATAATCTATGTCAGCTCTTAAAGTGTGCGATGGTATGCTACCTTCTCTCAACCACTCAGTTCTTGCAATTTCATTTCCAGCCAATCTACCACTAAGTGAAACCTTAATACCTTTGGCGCCAAGTCTTAAAGCGGATTGCATTGCTCTTTTCATAGCACGTCTATAAGAGACTCTTTTAACAAGTTGCTGTGCTATATTTTCTGCAACTAAATATGCATTAGTTTCAGGTTTTTTTACTTCTTTAATATTCAAATTAACATCATTTGAAGTAATATTTGATAATTTTGATTTAATCTTTTCAATATCACTACCTTTTTTTCCAATTACAAAACCAGGTCTTGATGTGTAAATAGTCACGAAACATTTTTGAGATGTTCTCTCTATCATTACTTTTGAAACACCAGAATTTACAACATTTTTTTTTATATAATCTCTTATTTTAAAATCTTCTATAAGATATTTTCCAAAATCCTTCTTTTTTGCATACCATAAGGAGTCCCAACCTCTGTTTATTCCAAGTCTCAATCCTATAGGATTAACTTTTTGACCCATGATTTTCCACTTCTTTCTTTTCTGTTAAAATTATTGTTAAATTTGAATAAGGTTTTTTTATTGGCGCAGCTCTTCCTTTGGCTCTTGGTCTAAATCTTTTCATGACGATTTGTTTACCACAGTAGGCCTCTTTGACAATTAATTTATCAATATCGTACTGATAATTATTTTCAGCATTAGCAATAGCAGACGACAGTGTTTTTGAAACATCATTTGATATTCTTTTATCTGAAAAAGATAGATTTCTAAGTGCAAGATCAACTTTTTTTCCTACGATTGATTTTAAGATAGGATTTAGCTTTCTTGTACTTGATCTAACATTTTTATTTATTGACCTTACAATATTGCTTTTATTTTCAATTTTATTTTTTTTACCCATTGCTACTTAGTTGCCTTTTTTGTTGTGTCATCTTTTGCTTTTTTGTCAGCTGGTGTATGGCCAAAAAATTGTCTTGTTGGTGCAAATTCGCCAAGTTTGTGCCCAACCATGTCTTCGGAGACAGTAATTGGTATAAATTTTTTACCATTATATATTAAAAAACTTGCCCCAATAAAATCTGGTATAATAGTAGACTTACGTGACCAAGTTTTTATTGGCCTTTTGTTAGATTCTGCTTTTTGTTTATCGACTTTTTTAATCAAACTTTCTTCTACAAAAGGACCTTTCCACACTGATCTTGCCATAATTTATCTTTTCTTTCTTTTTCTTCTTCTAATAATAAACTTGTCTGTTCTCTTATTATCTCTAGTTTTTAAACCTTTGGCAGATTGTCCTGTTGGTGACACAGGATGTCTTCCACCAGCAGATTTTCCTTCACCACCACCGTGGGGGTGATCAACAGGATTCATTACTACACCTCTAGTATGAGGTCTTCTTCCAAGCCATCTAGATCTGCCTGCCTTACCAATCTTTATATTTTTTTGGTCAGGATTTGATAATGTACCAATAGTGGCTAATGATCTTGAATTAATTTTTCTAACTTCACCCGAGGAAAGTTTGACAAGGGTATAAATGCCATCTGTACCAGAAATTGTGACAGATGTTCCAGCGGATCTGGCAATTTTTCCACCAGCACCTGGTTGTATCTCAACATTATGAATATTTATTCCAACAGGAATATTTTGTAACGGCATACAATTACCAATTTTAATCTCAACATCATTTCCATTTCTAATCTTATCTCCAATATTTATATTTTGTGGAGCTAAATAATAACATCTCTCACCATCATCAAATTTCACCAGCATTATGTGGCAAGATCTATTTGGATCATACTCAATTCTTTCAACTTCAGCATTAATATCAATTTTTTTTCTATAAAAATCAATATTTCTGTATTTTTGTTTATGACCACCGCCTGTATTTCTTGATGTAATTCTGCCTAAATTATTTCTTCCTCTTGAGGATCTATTGCTATTTGTTAATGGTTTGTATGGCTTACCTTTCCACAAACCAGTTCTATCAACGATAATTGTACCTCTAGTGGATTTTGTATATGGTTTGAATGATTTTAATGACATATTTTAAATTCCTGTACTTAGATCGATGCTTTGACCTTTCTTTAGTGTAATTATTGCTTTTTTATAACCTTTAACCTTAACTTTTTTTCCTCGTGATATTTTTTCTCTAGACTGCTTATTTATAATATTTATTTTTATCACATTTACTTTAAAAATTTTTTCTACACTCTTTTTCAAAGTATTTTTATTTGATTTACTAGGTACTTTAAAAACAATTTTATTTTGTTCAGATAAGTTTGTTGATTTTTCTGTCACTACTGGATTTAATATTTTATCGTATGTATGTATTTTGTTCATTTTATTTAAACTTCTTTTCAAGATCTTTAAGTGAGGACTCGGTAAATATAATTTTTTTAAATTTAGCAACATCGTAAGCACTAAAGTGATTTATATCCGTTAATTTAACATTTGGGATATTTTGTACACTAAATTTTATATTATTTATTGAATTTTTATCAGCTATTACAAGGGAATTTTTTGCATCAACCTTTAATAGTATCTCGTTCATAGTTTTTGTTTTGTTTATTTTTTCCTTAAAATCGTCGAAAATAATTAAATTTTTTTCATTATTTTTTTCACTTATAAGAGACATAATTCCAATTTTTTTTTCACTTTTGTTAATTTTTCTAATTTTATAGTTATCCTCACCTTTTGGACCATGCGCTACACCACCTCCTACAAAAATTGGTGCTTTCCTACTTGCATGTCTAGCTCCACCAGTACCTTTTTGCGCGTATATTTTACTTGTAGAACCTTTAATTTCATTTTTTTGCTTTGTTTTAGCTTTTCTACCTTTGTAATTTGCGTTAGTTTTGTAAAGCAATAAGTCAATTAATTTTTTATTTACTTTTGATGTTATGATTTTATCCATAACTTCTAAACTTGTTTTATTTCCTTTAATATCAATTTTTTCAATTTTCATTTATTTTTTCTTTTTTTCTTGGGTTTTCTTTTGCTTCTCCAATAACTGAATTTTTTCACTGATTGTTAATCTATTAATATTTTTTACCGATTTTTTTACAACAACTTCAGAATTTTTTGAACCTGGAATTGATCCCTTTACATAAAGTAGATTATTTTCATTATCTGATTTTATAATTTCAAGATTTTGGATTGTTCTTATTTTATCACCCATATGACCTGCCATTTTTTTCCCTTTAAAAACTTTGCCTGGATCTTGATTTTGCCCGGTTGATCCATGTGCTCTATGGGATACTGAAACACCATGTGATGCTCTTAATCCTCCAAAATTATGTCTTTTCATAGCACCCGCAAAACCTTTACCAATGGTTTTTGATTTTACGTCAACAAATTTAACATCTTTAAAAATTTCTATGCCAAATTCATTTCCTGGTTTATATTCTTCAATATTAGATACTCTTATCTCTTTTAGTCTTTTCTTTGGTTCGGTATTTTTTTTTGCAAAATAGCCTTTCATTGATTTTGACAATTTTGAAGTTTTGATATTCATAAATCCAAGTTGAATTGCCTTATACCCTCTTTTTTCATTATCAATAACGTCAATAACTCTTGCTTTTTCAACTTTTAAAATAGTAACTGGAACAGATTGACCTGATTCATAGAATTCTCTAGACATTCCAATTTTTTTTCCTATCAACGATAATTCAGTCATGTTAAATCTTTATCTCCACATCAACTCCTGAAGCTAGATCAAGTTTCATTAGAGCTTCTACTGTCTGTGGCGTTGGTTCAATTATGTCAATTAATCTTTTATGTGTTCTTGTTTCAAATTGTTCTCTACTTTTTTTATCTATATGTGGAGATCTTAAGACTGTATATCTTTCTATTTTTGTCGGGAGTGGAATGGGTCCCTTAATGTTTGCACCTGTCCTTTTTACAGTGTTTACAATTTCCTCTGTAGATTGATCAAGTATCTTATTATCGTATGCTCTAAGTTTAATTCTTATATTTTGTTTATCCATAATTTATCCAGTTTTTTTTGTAACTTCGTCTTGAACGTTTTGAGGTACTTTAGAATAGTGATCAAAAAACATTGAGTACTGAGCCCTACCCTGTGACATTGACCTTAAATTATTTATATATCCAAACATATTTGCCAAAGGAACCATTGCTGTGATAACTGTTGCATTGCCTCTTACTTCCTGTGTACTAACTTGTCCTCTTCTACTATTCAAATCACCTATAACATCTCCCATATAGTCCTCAGGGGTAACAATTTCTACCCTCATTACTGGTTCTAAAAGTTTAAGAGTTGCTTTGGCACACGCTTCTTTGAAGCACTGTCTTGATGCTAATTCAAAAGCTAAGACGCTTGAGTCAACATCGTGGTGTAACCCATCAATAATAGTAACCTTATAATCTATTATTGGAAATCCTGCTAAGATTCCTGTATCTGAAACAGTTTCTATTCCTTTCTCTACACCTGGTATAAATTCTTTTGGAATTGCTCCACCTTTAATTTTACTTTCTACCTTTCTTCCTTCGCCAGGTTCTAATGGTTCTATTGAAAGTTTAACTCTAGCAAATTGTCCAGCTCCACCACTTTGTTTTTTATGAGTATAATCAAACTCAGAAGTATTTTGGATAGTTTCTCTATATGCTACCTGAGGAGCTCCAATATTCGCTTCAACTTTAAATTCTCTTTTCATTCTATCTACAATAATATCTAAATGTAATTCTCCCATACCTTTTATAATTGTTTGACCAGATTCTTCATCAGAACTCACTCTGAATGAGGGATCTTCTTTTGCTAGCCTGCCTAAAGCTTCACCCATTTTTTCCTGATCTGCTTTTGTTTTTGGCTCAACTGCAATTTCAATAACTGGATCTGGGAATTCCATAGGTTCAAGTAATACAGAATTTTCTTCATCACACAATGTGTGACCAGTTATAGTGTTCTTTAAACCTGCCAATGCAACAATATCTCCAGCATTTGCCTCTTTTATATCTTCTCTTGAATTTGCGTGCATTAATAGCATCCTGCCAACTCTTTCCTCTTTTTCTTTTGAGGAATTATACACACCTGTTCCAGTTTTAATTGTTCCTGAGTATATTCTTATAAAAGTTAGTGATCCTACAAATGGGTCATTTGCAACTTTAAATGCTAATGCTGAAAAAGGAGCATTATCCTCAAATTTCATTTCAACTTCATCTTCAGAACCTAATTTCGTTCCCTTAATAAAACCTATATCAACAGGGCTAGGTAAATAATTAACAACTGCATCTAATAAAGGTTGCACTCCTTTGTTTTTAAAAGCAGAACCAGTTAAAACTGGCACAAAACTAAAGTCTAATGTACCTTTTCTAATGCACTTAATTAAATCTTCCTCTTTAATTTCATCACCATTTAAATATGCTTCCATTAATTTTTCATCTTGCTCAACAGCTGTTTCAACTAATTCAGTTCTATATTTTTGTGATATTTCTTTTAAATCATCTGGTATTTCTTTATATTCCCATTCAGCTCCTAATGCTTCATTTTTCCAAACTTGAGCTTTCATTTTAACCAAATCAACCACACCAGTGAGTGAAGTTTCAGCACCAATTGGTACTTGTACTACTAATGGTTTTGCTCCTAATCTCTCTTTGATCATATCTACACATCTAAAAAAATCAGCTCCAGTTCTATCTAATTTATTAACAAAACAAATCCTTGGAACTTTATATTTATCCGCTTGTCTCCATACAGTCTCTGATTGTGGTTCAACACCAGCTACACCATCAAATACAGCTACTGCTCCATCTAA
>MDTB01044838.1_pt1 | contig 21502 bp, 22 predicted proteins | sample 811161 | NCBI WGS metagenome assembly MDTB01 (sample SAMN05326650, study PRJNA326480) | marine metagenome | isolation source: seawater | place: Mediterranean Sea | collected 2009
ATAAATATTGCATCTTTATTTATCCAATTTAAATCCTTTAAGTATTTGATCGTAGATAAACTTTGAAAGTATGGTACAGAACAAAATGATTCACTATAATTTAAATATTCTTTATATTCTTCAGAAGCATAATATTTTTTTTCATTTTTATGTGTAAGTGGAATAAACTTCCATTCATAACCTAGCTTATTTGCTATTATTTTTGCAATTTTTGCTTCAAAATTACCTTTAGTTCCATATGAATAACATTTTACATTTTTTGCTCCTAAATGTTTTAAAATAGAAGCTACTAATCTTGAATCATTTCCTGCACTTAAAGGAATTATGATTTGCCTATCTCCAATTTCAGTCAACATTTTCCTAAATATACTTAAAGTAACTTGAGTTAATTCTTGCAAATGTTCCTCTAATCTTTTTTTAACTATTTCCCCATGATACTTATAGTATTGGAAATATTCGAAATTATTTTTGAAAAAAAAAATCAACTCTCCTGCTTTTAAAGATTGTAGATCTCTATATATTGTTTTATTTCCTATAGTGTAACCAGACATAAGTATTTCTAATTTTGAATTTTCATCAATTATTTTGTTAAACGAATTTATTTTAACCAAATTTTTAGGATCAGCGTCTATGTAAAAATCTTTTTTGATTTTTACAAAATAAAGTGGAGTACTTCTAATTTTATCAACCGCTATAAAAGTAAGATCTTCTCTTTGAAGAATAATTGAAAAATGACCATCTATACTAGAAACAAAAGATGAAACATTTTCCTTTTTTATATTTTTGCATATACTAATTATTTTTTCTATCGAGTAATTATATATATATCCTTTAATCCATAATCTTAAATTATCTAACTTATATTGTTTCCACAAATAACTTGTTTTAATATTAATTTTTATCATTTAACTTTAAATTAAGTTCATTAATAAATATCTAATTACTACCAAAATCAGGTATTCGTCTCGTCATTAATAAATTTTTTTATATATTTTGCACCTAGTTTTCCCGCATGTAATTTCATTCCTATTAACCATTCGTCATCATACTTATCTCTATGAATTTGTTTAGACTTCCATATTTCCATTATTTCTTTATATGGTTTATTTAATAAATATTTTAAATTACTTTCCCAATCATCTTTATCTATATCAATTGTAATAAAAAACTTTTTTACTAATTCTTTAGCATTATGATTTAATAACCGATAATTATCTGTATCAAGATAAATTATTGGTTTGTTGTATTTTAACATCCAGGTCAAAGTACTTCTATATCCTATACCACCTAATATAAATATATCTCCCAAACAACTTAGATATCTAAAATCATAAGTGTCTTTTATTACTTTTATATTACTAAACTCACTGGCATACTGATTAACTGAGTTTTTACCTACATAATTATTTCTGGGATATCTTTTATAAATTGCTCTTTTATTAATAGATGAAAGTACTTTTATAATTTTTTTTTCAAAATTAAAATTATAAATATCTGGAGCATCTATGCCTTCTATAAAAGCATTATTGAGCGGCCAATATAAAGATGGATAAATCACATTTATTTTATCGGAAATATTTAACTTTTTATTTACAATTTTTCTCTGAAATTTTTCTAATCTATTTAATTTTGAGTCCTGAGTGGATGATATAGAATAAACTAAACTATTTTTATCAAAAGTTTCAAACATTTTTTTTTCAGAGCCATTAATGCATAGCGTCATATTGGGTGCTGAACACTCGTTTATTTCAAGGTTGTCATTTCTATTAGTATAGCTCATTGAGAAATAATGCATAACATTTATAATTTTATATCCTTTATCTTGTAATAGTTTTGCAAAAATTAAACTATCAAATCCACTTATTGTATTCGTTAAAATAAATTTGATGGATTTATCTAATTTAGAAATATAGTTTTTCGTATTTATCTCCTGTTCTAAATAATATTTTATTATTTTTTTATAAACATCTATTAGTAAAATTTTAAATACTTTTTCTAAATTATTATCTTCAAAAAAAGGGTCTATAACATTCTTTATTTTTTCATCATTTAAAATATTATCAATATGCTTATATCCATAATTTACATCTGGCATTGATACTAAACTAAATCCACCATCATATAAATATGGTTCTATTTCTCTTATGGCATTGCTTTTTTTATAAACAAATATTTTGTCTTTTCTTTTACTGATTAAAGAAAATTTTTTAAGAATATTAAAAGTTAAAGTTTTTTTATCAAGATTAACAAGTCTTAAAAATAATGAGTCAATTGGTTTATCTAATAAAAGTAAATCTTTATAAACTTTATTTTTATATACAAGATTTACATTTTTTATTTGTAGCTTTTGAACTATCCAGTAATAAATATTAGTATATCTTTCTATAATTTTAAAAGGTAATTTACTATAGGGGTCATAGGTATTTTGATAAAGCTCATCTGTAGTAATTGCTATTGTTATTTCATCATCTAGGTGCTTATCTAAAAGTTTTAAAAGAATAAAAATCTTTTTAAAAATTAGTGTGTATTGTTCTCTAATATTAATTAAATCAATATTTCTATTTGCATAATTTTTAAAAAAAGTATCAACAATTTTTTTGTCAATATCAAATCCTTTTTTTTGAATTATTGCAATTTGACTAAAATATTTTTTGTCTAAAAAAGTATCTAAATAAATTGCGTCTTTAAATTTTTCAAGGATATAAGGAGAATCTGTGTAAATAATATCATAATTTTTATCAATTAAATTTATATTATTTGTAACTAATATTTTTTGCATATAATAAATTTAAATAAGTTTTATACTTTAATAATATTCTCATTATAATTTTGTTTTATATTTTTTAAATCTAATATTTGAAACTTATTGCAAAATAAAATCTTTAAGTAACTCTAAACCAATATCTGAACTTTTTTCAGGATGAAATTGAAAACCTGTTATATTTTTATATTTTATTCCTGAAACAATTTTTTTTTTCTCTAAATTATAAGTATGTGTGATAATTTTTTTATTTTTAGGAATACAGTGGTATGAATGAGTGTAATAATAAAAAAATTTTTTTTTATTTTTAATATAATCAGTTTCAACCCATCCAGTAATTGGAACTTTGTTATTTTTTAAATCTATTTTTTTTACATTTCCTTTTAAGATTCCTAATCCTTTTGGTCTTCCAAACTCTTGACTACTTTCGAAAAATAATTGCAAACCTAAACATATACCCAATATAGGAAGGTTATGTTTAAACCGTTCATTTAAAAATTTATCTAGCTTTTTGCTTTTAAGTTTCTGCATAGCAAACCCAAAAGCTCCTACACCAGGTAAAATTAAATGACTTGATTTATTTAATAAATTTATATTATTAGATACAATAGGTTTATAACCAATGTATCTTAGTGCATGCTCTAAGCTTAAAATATTTCCAACTGAATAATCAACAATAGCAATTTTTTTCATTATCGGATTAAAAATTTTTTAGATCTAAGATTTTTTTTTATAATTTCTATATTTGTTTTTTTATAATGTAATGCAGACGAAATGGTTATTCCATCTAAATATCTAATATCTTTATTATTTATTGTATCATCTATATTAAATCCACCACCAAGAATAACTGGAACATAGCAAATATTTTTAACTTCGTTAATTAATTCATTATCTAATCCACTGTTAGTTCCATCTTTATCTACAGAGCTTAGCATTATTTCTCCAACGTTATAATCCTGCATTTTTTTAATCCAATTTATTACATCTATTCCAGTTTTTTCTCTCCCACTTTTAGTATAGACCTCCCATTTTTTGACGCCAATTTTTTTCGCCTCTATTGATAAAACAATAGTAGATGAACCAAAAATTTTTGCCATATCTTTAACAAAATTAGGATTATTTACTGCAGCAGTGTTGATAGATACTTTGTCAGCACCACTTTTTAAAACTTTATAGATATCTTTTTCTTTTCTTATTCCTCCACCTACTGTAATTGGTATAAACACTTCTTTTGCAACTTTTGTTATTAAATGACTTAAGTTATTTCTCCCATATAGTGATGCAACTATATCCATATAAATCAATTCATCAGCTTTAGATTTACAATAATTCATAGCAAATGTATTTGGGTCACCAATTACCCGTAGACCATCCATTCTTATACCTTTAATTAAGTTTGAATTTTTTATTTCTAACTTTGGTATAACTCTAAAATTTTTTTTCATTCCATATTGGATATTTTAATTTCCATTTATTATTGCTTTTTATCCAGAGATGATTAGAACGATATTGATCTATAGTTTTAAAAAATATATCTTTATTAATTTGAATATAATTTAAAAAATCAACAAAATATTTTTCTGGAAATTCTTGATCATACTTTTTAACTAAACTAATTCCTTCCTCTCTAGTAATTTTATTATTCCTTATTTCTTGAGCAGCATCGTATGTGGCTCTACCGATTCCAAATTTAATTAATGTCGTATAATAATGAAACATATCTATTTTATCGTCTATACTGCTATATTTCGAGTAAGTGCCCTCTGTTCTCTCCTCATTCGCTTGAAAACCAGTATTTTCACTTGCATAATAATAACATTCTTGCGGGTCCCACTTTAGATAGTATCCAAGGTAATGAACCTCAATTTTTTTTTTTAATATATATTCTTTTTTTAATGGTATGTAGGGCTGAAAGTCTTGAATTTTGAATTTAGTTTTATTTATTATATTTTTTATTGTTCTTCCTCCTAAAGTAATCATGTCATTATTTTTAATTGTAAAAAAAGCATTATTCATTTTTGGATTTTTATTTTCTGATGATTTATTTCCATATTCTGCTTGATTTTCACCATACATTACTAATTTCACATTATATTTGCTGGCAAATAAAGGCCCTATAATCCTTTGGCCTAAAATAAATGGTTGAAAGGGATGTAATAAATTTAAAAAAGACTGTTGTGTTAAATACGAATGTAATCTGCCATTAGGAGTAAATAAAATGTTATCAAGTCCACCAATTTTTGACCAATTTTCAAAATTTTTCCATCCTATATCAGTGTATAAATGTGGCGACCAAGTTACCGTTAAAGGATTCATTCCATATTTGTATTTCAATATGTGTGATGTATATGCGCTATCCTTACCTCCACTTCCAGGAACTACTACATCATATTCTCCATTTGATTTTCTAAATTTTTTTAAAAGTTTTTCTAAATCTTTATTTCTTTTATCCCAATTAATTGTACTTTTAATTTTGTTGAAATTACATGCATCACAAACACCTTCTTGGTCAAAAAAAATTGTATTTTTTTTTTCTGTTTTTTTTGATCTAAATTCAACAGTTGAACTTGGTCTTTGATTAGAAATCACACATTTTTTACAAAATAAAACTTTTTTTGGCAGCCCTAAATTTTTCATAATTAAAAATCCAATTCAAAAAATATTTTTTGTAAATTTTTTTTCCAAAAAATATTCTGGTTTAATATTTTCAAGAATTTTGCATCACTTTTACCATTTCCATAAATTTTCGAAATTTTTTTTTTTTTATATTTAATTTTATTAATAGATTTTAAAATTTGATTAATATCATGTTTTGTATCATATACGTTTGCAGTTCTTTCCCTCATCTGTTGACGCGACCCGACATTAATTGCAGGTATACCATAATACGATGCTTCTCTAATTCCAGCACTTGAATTACCAATTATAAAATCTGAATTCTTTAAACATGTTAAAAAAAATTCAAATCTCATAGATGGAAATTTTTTTATTTTTTTACTTTTTAAGGTATTAATTTTTTTAAATATATAATCTGATCCAGTGTCATTATTTGGATAAATAATTATGTAATTTTTTTTACTTAATTTTAGGCTTTCAAAAAAAATATCAGTATATTTCTTGTTATATTGATTTTCGGTTGTTACTGGATGGAATATGCATATTGAATATTTATCAAAATTAATTTTATATCTTTTTTTCATTTCATTAAAAGTTGGCAAATCTTTTGAATACATTAAATCAATATCTGGAGATCCTATAATAAAAATATTTTTTTTGTTCTCACCCATTTGAATTAGTCTTTTTTCTGAATTTTTATTGGATACAAAATGGTAATGACTTAACTTTGAAACTGAATGCCTTATACTTTCATCAATTGTTCCAGATAATTCTCCACCTTCAATATGTGCAGTAAGAATGTTATTCAAAGATCCAACGATTGCGGCTGCTAAAGCCTCTACTCTATCCCCATGATAAACTATCAAATCAGGTTTTATTTTTTTTATAAATTTAGAGAATCCATTTACTGTTCTGGATAAGGTAATATCCATTCCCTCGTTAATTTTTTGATTATTAAATCGAAAAATATTTTTATAACCTTCTTTTTTAATTTCTTCCCAGGTATATCCATATTTTTTAAGATTATGCATACCAGTGATGAAAATCACAACTTTATAATTCGTTTTTTTTATTATTTTATTAATTAAAGACTTCTGCTTACCAAAATCAGCTCTGGTTCCTGTTAAAAAAACAATCTTTTTCATAAGTATTTTTTTTTAATTTGCTGATCAATTATAATTTTCTTTTTTGCTTCTTTTCCAAATAATTTTTTATAGTCTCTTGCAAGAAAATCTCCATCACCTGGTCTTTTAAAAGTACAATTTTTTTCGTTTATTACGTCGCCAGGAAAAATATCTTTTTTTGCAACAGCAGAGGCAAATGCGAATTTAATTGTTGGTTCTTCAATTTTATATGGCCCTTTAACATTGCCTAAAGATAAAAAAATTTCATTAGATCCTTTTATAATTTCTCTTAACTCCCGTGGGTTCAAAGAAGCTGACATATCTGGACCTTTGCTTTTTTTATTTAAAGTAAAATGTTTTTCAATTATTCTAGTACCTAGTGGTATAGTTGACAAAGAGGGATATATTGAGGTTGAATGATCAGAAATACCAACTATGGCATCTGGAAATTTTTTTTTTAAAGTAGATACACAATTAATATTTATAAATTCAAATGGTGTTGGATAAACATTTGTGCACTGTAAAAGTGCAAAATTAATTTTTTTATTCCTAAGTATTTTCACTGCTTTTGCAATACTTTCATAATTATTCATCCCTGTACTCAAGATAACTGGTAATCTAAGATTAGCTATTTTTTTGATTAAAGGATAATTATTACATTCTCCAGATCCAATTTTAATTGCTGGAACCTTGAGTTCTTTTAATCTATCCACTGCAGCAAAACTGAATGGAGTTGTAATAAATATCATATTTTTTTTTCTAATATATTCAGCAAGTTTTTTTTCTTTATCGAGACTTAAACAATTTTTATTTATAACATCAAAAATACTTTCCTTTGCGTTTCCAGGAATAATATTTTTTGCTGAACTACTCATTTCCTCATTTGGTATATGAGTTTGGTGTTTGATAATATTTGCACCATTTTTCTTAGCTATATCAACCAAATGTATAGCTTTATCAAGATTTCCTGAATGATTTATTCCTAATTCAACTATAATAGCTGGGGGATATTTATCTCCAATAATAATATTATTTATTTTAATTTTGGCCATATTTTCTTGATATCAGCGATTGTATCGATATCAACACTTTTGTGTTTTTTCATTATGTAAGCAGCGCAAGGATTTATTAAAAAATGTTTTTTTTTTATAAAAAAATCTGAATTGACTATATATATAGCACCATTGGTTATATAAGTTTTTGGCAAACTTTGAGAGTTCATTGTAATGTACTCTTTATTTAAAATATTTATCAATTTATTTTTTTCAATACTCAAGAATTTTAAATTAATTTTTTCTTCACATACACTTATTAGAGAGTTAGCTTTTTCAGAATGATATTTTCTAGCTGCTCTAATTATATCATTATAATTTCTCTGTGGAGATGTTGGCTGAAGGTAGACTAGATTAATATTTTTTAAATTTTTATTTCTTTTTAAAAAATCAAACAAAACATCAGATGCTAAAGTATGATTTTTACAAAGATTTTTATTTCTTTTTTCAATTATAATATTTTTATATTTTATTTTTACATATGAAATAATTTTTTGTGAGTCCGTAGATAAATAAATTTTATCAAAAATTTTGGACTTAACTGCTGATTCAATAGTGAAGTCAATTAATTTTTTTTTTCCAATAGGAAATAAATTTTTATTTTTTAATCTTTCTGAGTTACCTTTGGCTGGAATAAATGCAATATAATTTTTTTTATTCATAAATCTTTTTTACTAGTTTCATACTTTGAAGGGAATCCTCAAAGTTCGGCAAAAATTCTTTATCTTGCTCAATTGATTTAATGAATAATTTGATTTGATTTAGGATTCCATGCTTATAATTATCAGAATTAAAAGTTATTTTTTTTATTTTTCTTGATTTATTGTCTTGAACAAACAATTTTTCAATTGGTCTTAAGGTAAAATTTTTTTTTTCAGTATTCACAGAAACAGACCAAGGACCAGGTGTATTCCATAAACATTTGTAAATACCTAAATCCCCAGAATCAAATTTAATTTCAGATAAAATTAAAGAGTAATTTTTATTTTTAAATTTAATTTTATTTTTAACACTTAAAATTTTACCTCTACAAAATACATAAAATAAATCTATAAGATGAATTGAGTTTGCATACATCCAGTTTTTTATTACTTTTCTCGGTATGTTACTATTATAATTTTGATATTCCTGATCTTGTATAAAAACAATTCTCTTACTTTTATCTTTTTTAAGTTCTTTTTTAGCAAAGACAATATTATCATAATGTCTTCGATTGAAAGCTACAAAATTAATTGATTTTGCATTTTTTGAAATTTTTGTAATTAAGTTTGACTCCTTAAGATTAATTCCTATTGGCTTTTCAACAAGATTAAATGTTTTAAATTTAAAAGTTTCTATCAAAACCTTTTTTAAAGATAACTCAGAAACAGCAATAATAAACGCATCTGGTTTGGTTTTATTGTATAACTGATCAATACTAAAAAAAAAATTTATTCTATTTTTACTTGCAAATTTTTCTGTTTTTTTTAAATTTCTTGATACTACCCCTGTTACTTCTATTTTTTTTATATTTTTTAAAACTTTTATATACTCTTGTGCCATATAACCTGAGCCTATAATTCCAATTTTTATTTTTTTTACGCCCATTTAAAAATTTTTGAATTAAACTTTGAAACTTTTTTAGAACTCACAAGTGCTTTGGTTGAATTTGATTTTTGTGCAAGCATTAATACTTCAACAACATCTTTTGACATTTTTAAATTCTCTAAATAATTATTTTTTATCAAATCTAAAATTCCATTTCTTGTAGTTGTAGTTAAACTCAGACTAAATTTCAATTTTACTTTTTTATTTATTTCCGGCAGTCCATACCTCTGCGATGAAAAATTTCTAAATTTTGGTTTCCTATAATTTATTACAGTTCTTCCATTAAATTCATTAATAAAAACTATTCCATATTTACAATTATAAGTAACTGACATTCCATGATGTTGATTTGATAAAGTATTAATAGTTAAAAACTTATTTTTAAATGTTTTGGCGAATAAAATTCCTGAATTGTCTTGAAATTTTTTTCCTCTAGGATTTTTTAATATTTTATTTTCAAATTTGCAGAAAATCTCTTTGATTTTATCTTTTGCGAGCATCAAAAAGGCATAGATATAATGACTTCCATTCATTGCCATTCCAAAATTTCCTCCATTAACTGACATTGACACTAAACCTCCTAAATTTTTAGAATTTATTATTTTAGACATATCTTTATAAACAGGCATATATTCCATTTGATGATTCACTCTTATCGAAATTTTTTTTTGTTTAGCTAATTCAATAATTTTTAGACAATTGTTAAATGAATTAGCCATAGGTTTTTCTAAAAATATCTTCTTTATTTTATTTTTAATTGCTATTTTAACAAAATAATAATGCGTATCTGTAGTGGTTGATATTATTAAAAGATCTATTTTATTTTTAAAAAATTCTTTTTCTTTATTGTAAAATTTAGCATCATAAATTTTTTGATCAATATTTTTAGTATTTTTTTCTAAAATAAATTTTAATGTACATGATTTTATTTTGCCTATTGCTTTAGCATGATTTTGTCCCATTCTACCAAAACCTATTATTCCTACACTAATTTTTTTTTTCATTTTAAAATTTTTAATTGAAACTATATAAACAGAACACTTTAATTTAATTTTTCAAAATCGTCTAATTGTAAATATTTAAAATAACTTTAATTCTTATTATTTGAATTCTTAAGAATTAAGATCACGTTATCAAGCTCCTTATAATTTATTGAAACACCCTGAGAAGCAAGTATTTTTGCTTGATCAATAAGACTATTGTATCTTATTTTTTCTCTTTTAAATATGAGTTTAATTATTTTTTTTATCTGATGCTGTATAAAATTATAAATTTTTTTTAAAGGATTTTTTTTAAATACTGGTTTGCTAATATACAACTCAAATAACATAACAATATTATCTTCAGTTATTTTAATACTTTTACTATCTAAAACTTCATCACTTGCCTTTTTCATTATATCTAGAAAATTTTTTTTTTCATTTTCATAATTCTTATCAACCCACCATTTTTTAAACTTTACCTGAGGTAAACCAAAAGTTATTTGTGGTACTTCTTTATTTCTCATCCACATTAATTGTGGTAAAATTTTGGATTTACCAGATAATATTACTAGAAACTCAAATTGTAATTCAGATCCTCCATACATGCTATACTTTTTTTCAAAGACTAACTTGGAGATTAATTTAAATTTTTCAGATCTTATTACTGAATAATGGTGAGAAGGTACGTAGATGTAAAAATGATTATAAATTCTTTCAAGAGGAGAATCATGATTTAAAACACGATCTACTAATTTTGGATACACCTCGACACCATAAATTTTATTATTATAGGTACCAAAGCCAAGCGCGCGACCTCCACAGCTAGAATATTCAGATTCTTCTAGTAAGTATTTAATACAAGAACATAAAGATGAAGGTAGATAAAATTCATCGTCACAACTCAATATTGTAAATTCTGTATCTATATAATCACCGGAATTTTTTAATCGTTCATACAGACCACTTGTATCATAAATATAGTTAATATTTTTTGAATTCAAACATGGGTCATTTAATTTAACATCGCTACCATCAAGAATTAATAATTTTACTTGATAGTTTGACCAATAATTTATTGCACGTTTTAAGTACTTGTGCCTATTGTAAGTAAAGATTACGATTGTTAGTTTTTCTAATAATGAATAATTCAATTTTAAATTAATTCTATTTTATATTTTTTTTAATTTCATGCACAATTTAAATATTATTTTTTCTCAATAATATTTTTAATTTGATCTATATTTTTGAATCCTAATACAACTTTTTGACAATGTTTTAAAGTCCACAAAACTGAATTTTTAGCTGATAAATTTTTAACTTTTTTAGAATAATTTATTATTTTTTTTGTTAATAATAAATCTTTAACTCTGGGATCAACTTTTCCAAATTTACTGAGATCTTTATACTTACCCGTCAACAAACCCTTTGCTAAAGGCATTCTTCCATAAATAGTAATTTTATTTTTTTTACAAAAAGGAATAACCTTTTTAAGTGAGTCTTTTGTGTAAAGATTACATACCGTTGAAACTTTACTTATTTTATATTTATCATGCATGTAGAGCTGATTAAGAGAATTTTTTTTAACCAGATCATGCTTTAAAGATAAGCACAAATTTTTAATCAAACCTATTTTTTTCTTTTGATATAAAAATTCCCAGATATCATCGTTAAAAAACTCTTCGTCAGTTCCCGAATGAAAAAAATAATTATCGATAGTATCTTTTTTTAAGCTTTTTAGGGATCGCTCCAATTGATTATTTAAATCTTTTAACAAATATTTCTTATTTTTTAAAAAAAGTTTATTTATGCTAAATTTAGTGCTGATTTTATATTTCAACTTTTCATTGAAAAGAATATGACCTAATCTTTTTTCTACTTGATGATTTTTTTTTCCATAAATTGGAGCTACATCCAATTCTCTTATACCATTTTCATAGCCAAAAATTAATATTTTTTTTATTTGTTCTGAACTATATTTAATACCCCATGAACCTGAAAAAACTTCTGTTCCTAAAACTATTCTACTAATTAGATGTTTTTTCAATTTATTTAATTTTTTTCAAAAAACCTGAATAACAATTAGAAACTAATGCTTTTTTAAATAGCTCATCATTAATAACAAAATTTTTATTATTCTTTAAAAAGTTTTTTACAGCAGTGAGTGGGTTAGATTTTTTACCCCATGGTTTATATTTATATACTTTAGAAATCTTATTAATATTTTTATTATCAAACGTACCTTGTGTAGTATCAAACACAACTAGGTATGAATTCTTTGAAACAAATTTACTATAATTTTGAAGTTCCTCAAACACATGTTGATGAGTATGATCTGAATCTAAACAAACCAAAATTTTTTTATAATTTTTTTTTATTTTATAAATTTTATCGAGTATTTTTTTATCATTTGAAGAACCTTGAAAAGTAGTAATATTTTTTGAAAACCTGTGTTGCTTTAAAACTTTCTTAGCATGCTTTCTAATGTCGATATCTACTCCTATTATTCTATATTTTTTATGTATAAGAGACAGTATTGAGCTATAAAATATTAAAGATCCAGACCTTGCAACACCAGTTTCAATTATCAGATCTGGCTTAACCTCAAATAACAATTCTTGCATAAGAACTATGTCTTGTGGGTATTGAATTATAGGAACACCTAGCCAATTAAAGTTGTAGGTATATTTATTTAACGAGGCTTCAATATTAAAATTTTTGGTTATTTTTAAAAATTTTTTAGATATAAAATTTTTTTTTATAATTTTTTTTCTCTCAACTTCAAATTTTTGATCGTACATTAGTTTTCCTCTCCTGATTTATCAAAATAAGTTATACGTGTTCCTGAATAATCAAACCGAATATACATTTTTTCAAGTTGCTTCAAGCTCTTTATTATTTTTTTTTGAGCAAATTTATTCGCTATAAATAAAAGAAATCCACCATTTCCAGCACCTAATAATTTTCCACCATAAGCACCATTCTTTATTGCAGTATTATAATATTTCTCAATAAATTTATTACTTATTGATTTATTATTTTGTTTTTTTATTTTCCAACCTTTATCAAGTAACTTACCAAATTCACTTATATTAAAACTTTTGTTCAAAACCATATCTTTTGATACTCCAACTAAATCTCTCATCTGTTTCAATTGAACATACTGATTTTTTTTAATTTTATGCTGATTTTTTAAAACGCTTTCTGAATTTCTTTTTTGATTAGTGAAAAAGAGTATCATGTTATTTTCTAATTTTTTTAAAGTATATGTTGAAGCAGGAATTGGATTAATTATTACGCTTTCATCTTTTTTAAATATAAAATTATTCAAATTCCCATAACAACAAGCAAAATGATCTTGTTTCCCAATTTTTCTTCCTAATAAATCTATTTCTATTTTAGCTGCTATTGATGCAATTTCATATTTACTTGCTAATTTTCCTTCTAATATAAAAAGCGCATTAACAAGTCCAACTGCAAAAGCACTGGATGAGCCTAATCCTGTATTAGCAGGCACATCAGCAAATGTAGTAATTTCGATAGGATAATCTATTTTAAAGTATTTAAGGCACTCACGAGCAATAGGATTTTTAATTTTATCAATATTATTTGTAAATTCAACCGTGCTCCAATTAATTCTATACTTATGTTCAACAATCCCTAATTTTCTTTTAACCACTACATAAAGATATTTGTCTATAGCAGCATTTAGAACTTCGCCATCAGTCTTAGAATAAAATGTTTTTAAATCAGTACCACCACCAAAGAAACTCAATCTAAAAGGGGTTCTTGTTATAATCATTTTATAACCCTTAAGTTATTATCAATTTTTTTCATTTTTATTAAATATGATAAATAATGTAGTCTAAAGTATTTTTTATTGTTTAAAATATTTTTTGATAAATTAAGTTTTTTTATAATTTTATAATCTAAGACCACACCTTTTTTCACTGAAGTAAATTTTATTTTAGGAAATAATTTTTTTATTTTACTAAAATTTACTGAATAATTTCTTTTATCCTTTCCATAATTAACTGTTTTATCTTTAATTAAAAAATTTTTATTACTCTTATTTAAAAAAATAAGATTACTTTTAGTAATTTTACATATCATTTTTGCGACATCAATTATTTTAAAATTATTTTTATCAGAACCAACATTAATTATTTCTAATTTCTTATTATTTAAAAAAAAACATCTTTCAATCACATTAATTAAATCTTCAAGATATAAATGAGGTCTCCAAGACTGACCATCAGAGTTAAGTTGAATTTTTTTATTTAAAGCTGCCATTGCAATAAACATGGATACAGCTAAATCAAACCTCATTCTTGGTGAAAATCCAAATAAAGTTGAAATTCTTAAAATTATCGGAGAAAAATTTCTATCTGCAAGCGATTTTAAATCTTTTTCAATATTTAATTTGTTTTTTGAATAATGTGTAATTGGATTGCATTTTGAATCTTCGGTTAAATTTCTTTTTTTTGCCTGTCCATATACAGAACAGCTAGAGGCAAAAATAAATTTTACGTTATTTTTTTTACATTTTTTTGCAATTTGCTTAGAATATTTTCTAGTAATATCATATATTTTATTTTTATTTTTAAAGTTATCGACTGGATTGTTAGATATTCCTGGAAGATGTACGTATATATCAAATTTCTTCAAATAATCGTCATCTATATCTCTTACATCTTTAAGTATAGTTTTATATTTTGAATTAATTGGATAAAGAAAGCAGTTTGAAAATAAATTAATATCAAAAGCTTCAAAAGAATATCCTTTTGTTTTTAGAAACTCACACAATTTTGTGCCAATATAACCTTCTGAGCCTCCAATTAAAACTCTAGGATAATTTTTTTTTATCATTATTTAAGAAATTAATATTTTGTAATCTTAAGAAATCATAAATAGCATCACAAACTCTTTTAATTTCATTTAATTTTAAATTATATCCACTTGGTAAATTTACAGAGTTTTGTGTAAGTTTATAAGCAATTTTGTTATCACTTTTTTTATTACTTTTGTACATTGGCATTGATGACAACGGATAGAAAAAAGGTCTTAAATGAATATTTTTCTGCATACAATATTCTATTAATTTTTCTTTAAAATTTTTTTTTAATTTTATATTTTTTATAGTGAGAGTTGTCATCCAGTAAGTAGAGATGGTATCAATCTCTGGTTTGTTCAATTGAAAAATTTCATTATTCAATATCTTTTTATAATTATTATAAACTTTTTTTTTCATTTTAATTAAGTAATTTATTTTATCTAGTTGAGATTCCCCTAAGGCTGCTTGTATATTTGAAATTTTATATTTTAAACCAATTACATCCAGAAAAAAATATTTTGGTTGTTTTGGGTTTTTACCCATGTTGTGTATTAATTGATAATTATTCCAAACTTTTTTACTTTTGCAGACAAACATCCCACCCTCGCCAGTGGTAATAGTTTTTGTTCCATGAAATGAAAAAACTGAAGCATCACCAAATGTTCCTACATACTTATTTTTATATTTTGCACCAATTGCCTCTGCGCAATCCTCGATTAAGAATAACTTATTTTTTTTTATCAATTTGCTTATTGAGCTCATGTCACAAACATTTCCATAAATGTGGACTACCATTATTGCTTTTGTTTTTTTTGTTATTTTTTTTTCTATATCTGATGGATCAATACACCAGGTATCCTCTTTGATATCTGCAAAAACTGGTGTTGCACCAACATATTTAATTGCATTTGCGCAAGAAACCCATGTTATATCTGGCAATATCACCTCGTCACCTTTTTTTATTCCAAGCGACATCAATGCCAAATGTAATGCACCTGTGCAGCTAGATGTTGCAGATGTATATTCTAATTTATATTTTTTTTTAAATTTTTTCTCGAAATTTTTAATATTTTCAAAGCATTTATCTCCCCATCCATATTTAATCGCTTTTGCGACTTTCATTTGATCTTTATTGTCAATGAAGGGAATTGTAATTGGTATTTTTTTCATTAGTTTTTTTTTAATTTTTTTAAAAAATCTTTTGATCTTTTTTTGCTTTTTTTTATTTTGTTTCCAAAATAAATGTTCCACTGTTTTAAAGATTTATTGACGAAACTTAAAGCACCAATTGCCACCCCTTCTTCGATTTTTAATTTTGGCATTATAACGCAATTTGCACCAATAATAACATAATCCTCTATTAATACTTTTCCTCTTATTTTTTCTTTAAACCTTTCATTCTTTAAAAAAGATGTATAAATATGATTTCCATGATAATCATCCGTTCCAGAAAATATTTTTACACCAGGAGCTAATGTAACGTAATTACCTATTTCAATTCCATATTTCCCAAGCAAACAACAATGTGATGATATTTGAACATAGTCACCAATTTTTACTTTTCCTCTTCCTGTAATTATCGAATAATCCTCAATTCTTACATTGTCGCCAAGCGCTATATTTTTAGAGAAAAAAAATTTAACTGATTTTTTAATTTGTAAATTGTTACCGATTTTTTTAAATCCCAATTTTTTTAGTTCATTTAGAGAGTAATAGTCAGAAGATTTCATTAAGATAATTTTAATACAAATTAATATATATACTAATAATGTTTGTCATTATAAAAATTTGTGAGTGCTCTAATTTATAAATTGCTATTATAAATTTAAATATTTAGATTTCTTATCTTTCAAACTTATAACAACTGGCTTTGCAGGCCATTTGATTTTTACCTGTTTAGATTTATAATTAAAGCTTTCATAAGTTTCTGGTTTATAATAATCAGTCATTAAATAATGAATAATTGTGTTTTCCTCCATTGTCAAAAATGCGTTTGCACATCCAGGTGGAATATACAATATATCATTTTTTTTGGAGTTTATACTAAAATTAACTAACTTAAGATAACTTTTAGATTTTTTTCTCAAATCAATTGTAACATTAAAAATTTTTCCAGTTACGCATGTTATAAATTTTCCCTCTTTACTAGGGTTTTTTTGATAATGAAATCCCCTTAAAGTAAATTTTTTTTTATTAATTGATATATTGCTTTGAACAACTTTTTTTTTAGTAATTAATTTGAGTTCTTTTTTACAATAATTTCTAAAAAAAATTCCTCTTTGGTCTTTAATTTTATTAAGCTCTATTATTTTTAAATCCTTTATTTTTGTGTTTTTAATCTTCATAGTGAATTTTTTTATTATAAAACCTGAGGATTGTTAGGAAATGGAATTATATAGGCTCCTCTATAACCAGCATTTCTACATAAGTCTATTATTTCATCTTTAAAATTCCACGCAAGTATAAATATTGCGTCAGGTTGAAAATTTATTCCTCGATCAAAATCAACAATTTGAATGTTTGTACCTGGTGAATATAAATTCTGTTTCATTGGGTTATTGTCTATTATCATTTCAATATTTTTTTCATTAAATTTACAATAATTTAAAAATGTTTGGCTTCTAGCAGAAGAGCCAAAGCCTATAATTTTTTTATCAGAAAAATTTTTTATTATTTCCCGAATATTTTTCTTATGATCCTCAACCTTTAACGCAAATTTTTTCCAAGAATCTAGTTGGTTAATTTTAGATTTTTCCTCATTTATAATTGCTAATTCTAAATCTTTTGAAATAATATTTTTTTTTTTAGAAAAATAGATTACAAATGAACCTCCACTAATTGGACTTTCCTTGATTTCAAATGGATACAAATTAAATTTATTTAACAAATAAGTTATTGATTTTAAGGTAAAAAAACACAAATGCTCATGATAAACTGAATCGTAATGTAGCTCATTAAAAATTATGTTTGCGTTATGTATCTCAAAAATCCCAACCCCATCATCAGACAATATTTTTTCAACTCCAGAAATAACACTATTAAGCTCACTAACATGAGGAATAACATTTCTTGCAATAACTAATTTTGCTTTTCCGTACTTTTTTTGTAAATTTTCTGAGTACTCTTCATTCCAATACGCATTTATTGTTTTAATATTGTTTTTATTTGCTATTTCGCAAATATTTTTTGCAGGGTCTACTCCTATCACTTTTTTATGACCGTTATTTATAAATGGTTTTAAAAAAGTTCCATCATTTGATGCAATTTCAACAATCAAATCATTAATTTTGTCTAGCTCCAAATTTTTAGATACATTCTCATAAAAAGTTTTCGCATAATTTTTTGCTGTTGAGGATGTGGAACTTACCCATACATATTCATCAAATAAAATTTCTTTTTTCACAGTTTCATTAAGCTGTAACAGTGAAGACTCCACACAATATGATAAAGTTAGAGGGTATTTTTCTTCATCTTCGAATTGTTTCTTTTTTAAAGAATTTGCAAGTGGCTGAAGTCCTAAATCTAAAACTTTTTTTAATTCTTTTGACCTTGAAATTCTACATTCTTTAATGGTATTAAAATTACTATTTATAGTATCCATTCTAATTTATTATTAATTTTCTTTTTTTGTATTAGACTCTCTAATTTTTTCAACCTATTTACTTTCTCATTCCTAAAATCATTTTCTGAAAAATTTATATCTTTAAAAAAACTTACTAACTCATGTCCGCCCCTGTCCAAAGACCAATCTGGTTTAAAATAATCTTTAAGAGTTGTAAGAATTTTCTTAAATGATACTTTATAAGTTCTTGGATCTGTATGTTGATTTAAGAAAACTAGTTCAGAACCAGTTACTACGGATTGTGCTGCTTCTGCTAAATTCTTTACAGTAAAATTACCATTTTTAATGCCTACATTAAATGACTGTCCACTTACCAATTCTTTTGGAGCTTCTATTCCTGAAATAAATGCTTTACATAAATCTTTTACATGAATAACTGGTCTCCATGGAGATCCATCACTTAAAATTTCAATTTTACCTGTAGTATAAGCACAAGCTACTAAACTATTATAAACAATATCACATCTTAATCTAGGGCTTGCTCCAAAAACTGTTGAGGGTCTAAACATTACCACTGTAAAATCATCATTATCTAGATTTTTAATTTTTTTTTCAGCTTCCCATTTTGTTTTAGCATATGCTGTTACTGGGTTTTTTTTACTATCTTCTTCATCAAGTTCTTCCTGGAGATCAGAGACTCCGTACATACTTTGTGAAGAAGCATAAATAAACCTTTTTACTTTTTTAATTTTAGATAATTCTGCAATTTTAATGGTTGATTGATAATTTATTTCATCTGTTAATTTTGGATCTAACTCACCTAAAGGATCATTGGCAAGGCCAGCTAAATGTATAACAATATCAATTCCATCAAGATCATTTTCGGTTATATTTCTAATATCCTTTTTAATCTGCTTAGTAAGCTTATTATTTTTATTAGTTAAATTACAATCGTAAAAATAATCTATATCATAACCTATCACTTCATAATTTTTTTTAAACAATTCTTCAACTAGAACTGTACCTATGTAACCATTATTTCCTGTAACTAAAATTTTCATAATCTAGAGACTTAAGCTGAATACTCAGTTTTTCCAATTATTTTATCAACTATTGATAATAACCATATTTGATGGACATTCTCTACAATATTGTATGCTTTAGAGTTTACCCATAAATTAATATTTCCCATTTTTTTTAAAGGGTTTCCTTTAGAAAAACCAGTCAGTGTACACAAAAATAATTTTTTTTTTTTACATATTTTTGCAGCCTCTAATAAATTTTTTGACTTTCCACTTGCACTAACAATTATTACTAAATCGCCTTTGTCTGCATAAAACTCTAAAGATTTAGAAAATACTTTCTCATATCCATAATCATTTGAGAAACAAGTTAATAAATCAGCTTCATTAAAATTTATACATCTGATCCTTGCATTTTTAGTTAAATCTACTGACACATGACTGGCAATAGCGGCACTTCCACCATTTCCAAATATAATAATTTTTTTATTTTTTTTATTAGTTGATAATAAAAGTTTTGTAATCTTTTCTATAGAATTATAATCTGTTTTATTTAAAATCTCGTTTATTTCTGTAAATATTTTTTTGTAAAAATTTTTCATTTTTATATATAACCTAACTTTTTTTTTTTAGAAATTTTTTCAAATTTTTTTAACATTTTAAAATTTGTAATACTATAGTATTGACGATCTGTTCTGTATGCAATTAATTTTTTAAATTCAATCGCTTTAATCAAAAAATCGCTTTCAAATGAATAATTTTTACTTTTTTCTTTAAAAAAATTTAAAAATTTTTTTTCAACTATAAAAAAACCAATATCAATACCATTTAATTTTTTATCTTCTCTTTTTTTATCATATTTTTGAACAAATGATTTTTTATTTACATATACATTGTTTTCTTTTCCATATTCTGCTGTCCCAAAATAATTATTAAAAACTGTTGTGCTCACATATGCCTTTTTAGATTTAAATTTTTTATACATTTTTTTTAAATTGGGCGACCAAAAATTGTCTCCATATAATAATACAAATTCTTTATCTAAAAGTTTATTAGCGTTTAATACTCGTCTACCTGTATCAGATTTAGTATTACTGAAGCTAAATTTAATAGAGATATCTTTTTTATTTTTGTAAAAGTTAATTATCTTTTTTGACTTATAACCAACTAATATTAAAATTTTTTTTATTCCTTGTTTTTTTAAAGTAAAAATTAGATAACTTAAAAATGGAATATTGTTAATTGGCGCCATTGGTTTAGGTAGGTTTTTAGTCAAAGGTAACAACCTCTTTCCCATACCTCCAGCTAAAATTACTGCTTGATTTATCATTTTTACAATAAATTTTTATATATTTAATTTTTTCTTTAAAAGTTTTGGCCAATCTTTTTTAAAAAATAATGATTTATCATCAATAAATAAGTCAAAACTTGGTTTTCCAAAGTATATTTTATCATAACTAACTTCCCATTTTTTTAATTGTCTAAGAGTTAAAGGTTTTATTTTTTTTTTTACTTGTTCAAGATTTCCATTGCATCTACCCATGTATCGAGCAGTATACAAAATTATTTTGTATCCTTTATTATGCATTTCATTAATTAGTTGAATGTTTCTTTTTATTGGTTTTGATTTTGAATAATTATTTTTAGAATTAGTTCGACAAATGACATTGTCAATATCAAAGCAAATTATTTTTTTTTTCATAAAAAGTTTACTAATTTATTCTAAATTATATTGAAATTTATCTAAGATCATAAATCAAGACAAATAAATATTAATGTTTGTCGGTTGCTTGAATTATCATGCTACTACCACCAATTAACTCTTCAAAGTTTCCATGACCAATAAGCTTTCCTTTTTCAAGTTTAAAAATAATATCGCAATTCTTTACTGTATTTAGCCGATGAGCAATTAATATAATTGTAATATCTTTTCCAATATTATTTACAGCATCCATGACTGC
>MDTB01209095.1_pt1 | contig 21493 bp, 19 predicted proteins | sample 811161 | NCBI WGS metagenome assembly MDTB01 (sample SAMN05326650, study PRJNA326480) | marine metagenome | isolation source: seawater | place: Mediterranean Sea | collected 2009
GAAACTAAATATGTTGGAATTATCGAAGAATCACATATTGGTTCATCAAACTGTTCAGACAAATCTTCAAGTAATAATGTCGATATTTCACCTCCATCAAGTTCATAATGATTAGTTCCAAAATGCTTTGAGATAAGTCTTGCATGTGCTGACTCGTCATAATTACTATGTTGTGAGAACTTAATATTAAAGGTTTTAATATCTTTTTCAGCTCTTACAGCCATTGCTGTAATTAAACTTGAGTCAACTCCACCGCTTAAAAGAATCCCAACAGGAACGTCAGATATCATTTGTCTTTTGACAGCTTTAAACAAAAGACTCTCAAGTGCCTCAACCTGCTCTGATAAATTTTGATTTTCAGTAGACTGAAAATTTTTCTCAGGAATATTCCAATACTCAAAAATATTTATTTCATTCGTATTTAAATTAAATTCTAAATATGAAGAGGCAGGTAGTTTACAATAATCTTCAAGGATACATTGATTGCCTGGTACAAAACCCATTGAAAAAAAACTATCCATCGATAATAAATTAATCTTTTTTTCAAATTGATTATCAAGGATTAGGCTTTTTAATTCAGATGAAAATCTGATTCTTCCATCTTTAAAATGGTAGAATAAAGGTTTTTCCCCAGCACGATCTCGAACCAAAAAAATTTTTTCTAAATTTATATCATAAATAGCAAGTGCGAACATTCCATTAAATTTTTTAAATGCATCTACTCCCCAAGCTTTATATGAATTTAATATCACTTCAGTATCAGAGTTTGACTGGAATAAATATCCTTTATTCTTTAATTCTTCTCTGATCTCTAAATAATTATAAATTTCTCCATTAAAAGTAATAACTGCCGAATTACTCATATCAATCATTGGTTGATGACCATTTTTTGATAAATCTATAATTGAAAGCCTTCTATGAGCTAAACCAACATTTCCTTTTTCTGACCACCAAAGACCTGAGCTATCTGGTCCTCTGTGAACCAAAAGACTACTTGCTTTTTCTAACCAGTCTCTATTTTGTATTACACGACTTGAAGCAATCCCAACTATACCACACATTTAAATTTTCAAGTTATTAGGCAACAGATTGATAATATATTCACCATATTCATTATTCATATATTTTTTACCCTCATCTAAGAGTTGTTGATCACTTATCCATTTTTTATTCCAAGCAATTTCTTCCAGGCATCCTATTTTAAAACCTTGGCGCGACTGAACGGTCTCAACAAATTGAGATGCTCTTAGCAAGTTTTCATTTGTTCCTGTATCAAGCCATGCTATTCCACGACCAAGAATTTCTACATTTAAATTGTTTTCATCTAAATAAATTTGATTTATTGATGAAATTTCAAGTTCTCCCCGTTTTGAAGGTTTAATACTTTTAGCAAATTCAATTACTTGATTATCATAAAAATATAAACCAGTTATAGCAAATTCAGACTTTGGAAATTTAGGTTTTTCTTCTATAGATGTTGCAATATTATTTTGATCAAATGAAACAACTCCAAAATCTGTTGGATTTTTTACATGATATGCAAAAACTGAGGCTCCTCTAGATCTAGATTTTGCATTAAGTAAAATAGGAGAAATTTGTGAACCATAAAAAATATTATCTCCCAATATAAGACATACCGGATCATTGCCTATAAATTCTTCGCCTATTATAAATGCTTCTGCAAGCCCATTTGGTTTCTCTTGAACTGCATAGACTATACTTACACCAAATTGACTACCATCTTTAAGAAGACTCTTATAAGCATTAAGATCCTGTTCAGTGGTTATGATTAATATTTCACGAATTTCAGATAATAATAATATTGATAAAGGGTAATATATCATTGGCTTATCAAATATTGGCAAAAGCTGCTTAGATATAGATTTCGTAATAGGATATAAACGAGAACCGCTTCCTCCTGCTAATACCACTCCCTTAACCATTAGTATTCATTGCAATAGTCATATTCAAAAAACTAAAATTTTAATTATTTATAGAAATATTTAGTGACATTCTTTTTATATCTTTAGCACTTACAGCTACACAGTTCCAGGTATTATTTAAATTAGTCTCTAATCTACCAAATTTATCCAACTTATAAATATTATAATTTTCTGGCAAAATTTCATATATGCTATCTAAATTAAAAAAATTTTTTGTTTCTTTATGGTATTCGAATATTATTAAAGGATTATATTTTTCGATAATCTTTTTCGCACCTTTAAGAACTTTATACTCAAATCCTTCTACATCCACTAAAATGATTATGAAAGGGTTATCATTTCCTGCTGAAGCATCAACTTTATACATAAACTGATCTAGCCTCTTTGTCTTATAAGTATTTTTACTATTCTCACTAATATTTTTTGAAAGTCTGGCTTGAGGAGTCCCTACATTTTCTAAAAATAAATCCTCTTCAACATCTGATAATGGAACTTGGATAACCTCAACATTTAGATGATTATTAAGTTTGTTATTTTTATTGATTACATCTACACAGTCTTTATCCAATTCAAATGCAAAAATTGATTTGATATTTTTATGACTAGCCATATCTAGTATCATCTCTCCTACATTTGCTCCTATATCTAAAAAAATAATTTTTTCATTATTATTGGCTAACTTATTAAGAAATATGTGAGTCTCAGGCTCTGACCATTGACCACTAATTAATCTAGGATAAGAAATTGATATCTTAGAATTTAAATAAAGCTTTTTTCCTTTAATTTTTATGATTGTATTCTTATCAATAATTCGAAGAAAAAACCCAAGTCCTCTAATATTAATACCAAAATAGTCATGAAAAATTCCAAAAATAAATGAGTACATTTTTGCTAAGTAAATTTTAATCATTTTGAATAATCTTTTTAATACCTTCTTCAATCTCTATAAAATTCATTTCAAGTTCTTTGATGGATTTTGAATTATTAAAGCTTGTATTCTTTGGCCTTAATGCCATTCCTTGTTTGCGAAATACATCAGAACAGACTCCTTCGATATTATTGGTTGGTATTTTTAATATCTTACAGGCAATTAATCCAATCTCATATAGAGATAATATCTTAAAAGAAGATAAGTTAAACTCTCCAAATTTTTTTTTTTCTATTAGGTGGTGAATACTTTTTGCTACATCATCAATATAAATCATATTGGCGAAAACATCATTTACCAATTTTATTTCCCTTTTAGATTTTAATTCTTGTATCATCCAATTAACTGGATTATTTCTTTGAAAATGCTTAACCGGACCGTATATTGATATTGGTCTTAATATTGAAAAATTTGAATTATTTATATTCTTTCTTATATATTCGTCCGCCTTCATTTTTGTAATACCATAAAAATTTAATGGATTTGAAACAGAGTTCTCATTATAAGGTGGCTTTAGACCATCATAGATTGCATTAGAGGAAAAATGAATTAATTTTGATTTTGAAGAAGTTTTTAATATATCAACTATTTTAACTACAAATAAATAATTTATACCATTAGCTTTTTTTTGTTCTTTTTCACAAGAATCAACATTACCCATTGCAGCACAGTTAACAACATAGTCAGGATTGATGTCATTAATTAATTCAGGTATTGAGTTATCATAAAAATTACTAGTAAAAATTTTATGGTTAATATGATCTATATTTGATCTGTTAACAGGTATTATTTCATATAGTTTTTTATATTGTTCTAAAAATCTATATCCAACATTAGAGGAAGCTCCAAGTAGTAATATTTTTTTCATACATTTATAATGAGTCTATAATTCCTATTTCCGTAAATAATTTTTTTGCTCCAATTTTAGAAGTCCAATCAAATGATGTCTTTCGAGCTTGTTGAGACAAACGAAATCTTAACTCATTATTGTTCACTAATTTTTCTATATTTTCAACCAAAGTAGTTTTATCATATGGATCATAAACTAAACCATTTAATTCATGAACAACTCTTTCCTGAACAACTCCTGCGCCAGATGATCCAATAACAGGAATTGACATTGACATCGCATAAATACTGCCAGCTCCGTAGGCATCAAATATAGATGGATGGATAAATATATCACTTGAATATATTATTTCCCTATATTCATTTGGCTCAGCCCAATTTAAAAAGAAAATTTTTTCATCTAAATGATATCTTTTTGATAAATCTTGCAGTTTGTTTTTATAAGGACCGTCTCCAACTATAACTAAAATAACTCTTTTAAGCGTATCTTCTTTAAGTTTAGTAAGAGCTTCAATTAATATGTGAAATCCTTTTAGTTTTGTTATTCTGCTAGCTGCAGTTAAAATTAAAGTATCATTACTTAAATTAAATTTTGATCTGATATAATTTTTATTAAGAAGCTGTAATTCATTATCACTTGGAACATTAATATACAAAGAAAAATTATAGATTTTATTTGTATTGAATCCATTTTGTACTAAAAATTTTTTTGATTTCTCTCCTATTGTAAAGCATTTGGTAACTGTAGAAGAAATAATGGAATAAGATATACTTCTAAAAATATTTCTAAGTCCTTTTCTTTCTTCAGGATGATCTAGCCAAAAATAATATTCTCTAAAAGTTATTGCAAACCATAAAATTGCAAATCTATTTACAAGATTTGAATATCCAATAATTAAAAATTTACTTTTTTTTGAAATAATAATTTTATAAATTAATTTTAGTTGATTACTTAAATTATTAAAGTAATAATCCTTATCGTTTGTAGCTAGTGCTTTTTTCCATGGTAACTCATGATGTTTTTTATAACTATACCATGCTAATATTTTCGTTTTTTCATTTTTTCTTAATTCTTGTATTAATGAATTATTATGAGGGGTAGCTAGATCAGATATTATATTTATTTCACTTAAACGATCAAGACAATCTGGGACTTTTGCTCTTAATACTAGATGTCCAGCATACTCTGTTTCTATATGTTTTAAATTCATATCATTAGCCCATCTTCTTATTTTAGATATTGACTGTGGGTTATCATATTTAGGAGCCCAAGCATCATAAGTATCTAAAAAGGACCAATCTTTAAGTAATTTGTCACCAAGTTGAGGATAGTCTTTTCTATAGTTTGCAACAGGAATCATTCTTGATAGTATTCTGCCCACAAATGGCAATCTAATAATAAGTTCTGAAGTTTTGTAAAAGAATGGATGAATATGTTTTAATATTTTAAAAACTTTATTCTCATCTAACCTGGAAGTTATTATTCTAACAATATACTTCCATCCAATAATTGTTTTTAATCTACTGCTATAATAATCAACGATTAAATCTCCATCGATTTTAACCATTGGTACTAATTTTTTAAATGCAAGCTCAACATTAGGTGTATGTTGTAAAACGCCCAAACAGTAAACAAAATCAAAACTTCTTTCCTTAAAAGGTAAATTATAGATATTACCTTGAACACAAATATAATTTTCATATTTTTTTAAATTCTTTGCTGCAACTTTTGAGGCTTCACTGTAATCAAGTGCAACAACATATGCACCAGAATCTAATGCAATTTCAGAAAATCGTCCTATTCCACAACCTACATCTAGAACTGTTTTACCTTTTAAATCCGAAGGCTTTAACTTTGTTGCCTTCCAAAACCTGTCAGCACTAATAGTAGTGCCAGTGAATGAATCAAGCTGAAGCTTAGGAAATTTTGTCCATTGATCACCAAAATTGGATGCATAATTATTATTACCAACAAAATCAAACACATCATCTTCTAAAGGCCATGATTTTTCTTGTTTACCTTCTAATTTGATAATTTTATTTTGTAAATCTCTCTTTATATATAATTGTTCTTTTGTAACAGGATCAATAAAAAGTTTTTCCAATAATTTTTTGAACTCATCATTCATTTTTTTTCTTTTCAAGTTATGCTTTTATTAAGATTTATAAGTTTCACAATATATTTAAATTGAATCTATTATTCTTGATACAATTGCATCTAGACCCGATCTTATTAAATCTTCCTTGGAATAATTTGAAGTAATTATTGCAGTATCTAAAACATTGTCTACGCCTTGAATAATATGCTGTGGTCTGTTCAGTTTAAATTCCTTTACAAAAGATTTAATTAATAACTTTGCTTTATCGGCATTGCTAGATAATGTTTCCAAGATATTATTTACTCCAACGTTCTCTTTATCTTCACGCCAACAATCATAATCTGTAACCATAGCAACTGAAACATATCGCATTTCAGCCTCACGTGCTAATTTTGCTTCAGGCATATTTGTCATACCAATCACATCACACTCCCATTTTCTATAGAGTTGTGACTCAGCAAGGGAGGAAAACTGAGGACCTTCCATAACTAAATATGTTCCTCCTTTTTTTATATCTATGTTGCTTTTTGTTGCTGCTTTATATACTAAATCTGATGTTAAAATACACGTAGGCTCAGCCATTGATACATGCGCTACAATATTCTTATCAAAAAATGTTTTTTTCCTTGCATAAGTTCTATCAATAAATTGATCGATTAAGACAAAAGTTCCTGGTGATAATTCTTCTCTTAAAGAACCTACGGCTGAAATGGATATCAAATCATTGCAGCCTAAACGTTTCAAAACATCAATATTAGCTCTGTAAGGAATATTTGTCGGGGAAAAGATATGATTCTCTCCGTGACGAGGTAGAAAAAAAACCTCTACATCATCTAAAATTCCTTGCACTATATTCCCAGAGGGTTTTCCAAAAGGTCCTTCTTTTGAATTAATAATTTTTTTATCCTTTAATTCATCAAGATTGTAAATTCCACTACCTCCTATTATCCCTAATTTCATTTTAACTTTATTACTCCTTTTATCTGAATCATTTAATCAATCGTAATGTGAAAAAATTATCTTAATTGAATATCTTTTTCGTCCAGCATTATAAAACAAATAGGTAGAAAATATAAAATACTAATCCAATTGTTAAAAAAATTTAAACTTGGTGAAATTGGCCAAATTATTATCGCAATACATGCAATAAGGCAAATTCTGTAATCAGTAAATCTCTTTTCTTTCTTATGAGCCAATAAGTAATATAATTGCTGAGAAAGAATGAATATCGTAATAATTAGTCCAGCGATTATAGGAATAGTGCCTAATACCCCTGTCTCGGAAAGCAACTGAATATAAGTATTATGTGGATGAGTACTACACCCGTACATCGGAACATTATACAATTCGTTTTTACATTCGATCCTAAATGTATTTGGCCCATGCCCAAATAAAAATTTATCCGTAAACATTCTATAAGCTGTAATAAAAACTCCCTCATGTTCTATTGAAAGATAATAAAAACTATCTGACTTAGACGTAATTTGTGAGACTGTATCGTCAAAAATTCTCTCTTTTGTATCATTTGCAAAAATACTTATAAGAACCATAAATATAACAGATATAAAAAAAGTTAGCGTTCTTAAAAACTTTAAATTTGAAGTAAAAATAATTATGATTATTGTTGCCAGAGTCAAATTGAATAATGCAGTCCTACCACCGGATATAAAAATTAATATATCGATTGAAACTAGTAATAATAAAAGGAACATATAAACAAATTTTCTTTCGATTTTTTTAAACGATATAATTGAAATCAAGGCAAATAAAATAGGCATTAGATGACTTAAGTAACGTCCGAGAACTAATTCATCTCCAAAAAGACCGCTTACGCGTTTACCAATAATTGGAAATCCAAAAATATTTTTTCCAAAAGTAAATTGTATATACGCATCTATTGAAAGAATTACAATTATCGAGACTAATGCTACAAAAAAATATTTTATTATGAAGGGATTTTTTTTTATTAGATAAGCTGCACCCATCACAAAAAATAAGAATCTAAAATAAAAAAAAGAAGAAGATAATGAAAAGAAAATGTTACTCGAAATTAATGAACTTATTATTATAGATGTATAAAAATATAAAAAAATATATACGAAATAATTATGATAATATTTCCATAATCCATTTTTAAATGATGAATAAATAAAAAATAAAGCAATAAGTGAAATAGATAAGTCACTCAGAAAAGGACCAGTAACAAGTGTTAAAGGTAATAAAATAAATAATGAGGCAAATATCTTTTCAAAATTATTAATTCCAGTTTGCTTAATATCTTGAAATAGGTAAAACATTTATCTTTAAAATTAAAGTATAATGTGTAAGTTGATATTTCAAATGCTTATTTTCAATGAAATGATCTTTAAATGTATATAGTTGTAACAGGATGTGCAGGATTTATTGGATTTCACTTAACTAAAAGGTTATTAAAAACTTACAACATTATAGGAATTGATAATCTAAATGATTATTATGATCAAAAAATTAAAAAAGACAGATTAAACATTCTTAAAAATTCCAAGAAAAAAAATGAATTTCATTTTTTTAAAAAAGATATAACCAATTATGAGCAAATTAAAAATATCTACAAAGCATTCGATATTAAGATAGTTATACACCTTGCAGCACAGGCAGGAGTAAGATATTCTATTGATTTTCCAAGGGCATATACGGAAAGTAATTTAGTCGGATTTTTTAATATATTAGATCTATCAAAAAAATACAAAATAAAACATTTTATATTTGCTTCAACAAGCTCTGTTTATGGTAACAATAAAAGTTTTCCTTTAAAAGAAACTGAAAAAACTGAATTACCATTATCATATTATGCCGCAACAAAAAAGAGCAATGAGCTAATGGCACATGCATATAGCAATATCTATAAATTACCATGCACTGGATTAAGATTTTTTACAGTTTATGGTCCATATGGAAGACCAGATATGTCTTTATTTAAATTTACAGACTCAATTATAAAAGGAAATAAGATCGAACTTTATAACAAGGGAAATCATTATAGAGACTTTACATACATTGATGATGTTGTTGAGTCGATAAGAAGATTAATTAATAAGCCCTCAAGAAAAGAAGTTCCATTTGAGATTTTTAATATTGGTAGTTCACGTCCAAAATATTTAAAAGACTTCCTTAAATTAATTGAAAAAAATCTTTCATTAAAATCTAAATTAAAAATGCTACCGTTGCAACCTGGTGATGTTCATAAAACATATGCTGATAACAAAAAACTTTATAAAAAAATTAATTACAAACCACAAATAAATGTTGAGAATGGAATTAAGAGATTTATAGATTGGTACCTTAATTACTTCAAATTATGACTACTGAACTAAAAAAATTATTCAACATACTTCGAGAAAAATATAAATATCAAACTGTTATTATCATTTCCCTTATGGTTGTAGGAATGACTTTAGAAACAATGAGTATTGGAATAATTATACCTCTAATTGATATTATTTCTTCAGATGAAACTTCTCAAAAATATATAAATTTTATAAATAAATTAGGTTTTTTATCAATTAATAATAAAACAGAATTATTAGTAATGGTCACTTGGTGTATAATGATTTTCTTTACGATAAAAATGATCGCTTTGAGCCTTATTAATTTCATACAAATAAGATTTGTAAATAAATTTTGCGCAGAAACATCGTTAAATCTTTTTAAAAAATACTTATATCAGGATCATGAATTTCACATGGGCCATAGTTCAGGTATATTGATAAAAAATATTTTCCAAGAATCTGGAATATTAGCCAGAGGCACTTTAAATTTTACTCTTTTATTGATGACAGAGTTATTCGTATTGATAGGAATCACTATGTTACTTATGTATCTTGAACCTCTTTTGACGATAACTCTACTAATTTTATTTATATCATTAAGTTTAATATTTAACTTTTTTATCAATAAAAAAACACTTTCTATTGGAAAAGATCGCCAGTTCTTCGACGGAGAAAGAATGAAAAAGTTACAGCAAAGCTTTGGCGCAATTAAAGAGGCTAAACTTATGAATAGAGAAAATGAATTCATAAATCAATATCACCATGGTAATTTAAATTCTGCTAGGTCAGAAATGCTGATTTCATTTTTGACATCTCTTCCAAGACTATTCCTAGAGTGGTTTGGAATAATATCAATTATAACTTTGATATTTATACTTACCTATCAAAATACTAATTTTCAGGATACGCTCATTGTACTTGGCATTTTTGCTGCTGCAGCTTTTAAGCTCATACCTTCAATTGCTAGGATTGTAAGTAACTACCAAGGATTTAGGTACACAATGCCAGTAATAAATACTATTCACAATGATTTGAAGCTTAAAGATCCTAAATTACCACAAAGGAAAAAAATAAATTTATTTAACAAAAGAAAATTACGTTTAATAGATGTTACTTACACATATCCAACAGCTGAAAAAATATCACTTAAAAAAATTAATTTAGAAATTAGCTTTGGAAGCGTTGTTGGCATTGTGGGGGCAAGTGGAGCAGGAAAATCTACTCTTGTTGATTTAATTCTAGGGGTTTTGAAACCCCATACTGGAGAAATATTGATTGATAATGACAATATTTTTGAAAATATTAGAGGATGGCAAGATAAGGTGGGATATGTTCCGCAAAAAACTTATTTATTAGATGAAACTATTAAAAAAAATATTGCATTTGGGTTAAGCGAAAATAAAATTAATGAAGAAAACGTCAAAGAAGCATGTAATTTTGCAAAGCTAGATGAATTAGTTGCTAGTTTAAAAAAAGGGTTGAATACAGAAATAGGTGAAGAGGGAATTAGGTTATCTGGAGGCCAAAAACAAAGAATAAGTATAGCAAGAGCTTTATATAATAAACCTGAGGTAATTATTCTTGATGAAGCAACAAATTCTCTGGATGAGAAAACGGAAAATCAAATTTTAAATGATGTTATCTCATCAAAAGGTAATAAAACCATAATAATCATATCTCACCAAAGTAATTCTCTTTCTAAATGCGATAAGATAATTAAAATACACAATGGTGAAATTATTTCATAACTATTTTAATGAATCTACCTTTCAAAAATAGACTTAAACAAATAAAACTATTTTCTTATTTAAATGGTCTAATTAAATCGAAAAAACTTGAATATGAATTATCAAACCTAAAAAAAAAATATAATAATAAAACAGCTTATCAAGAGTACACTAGTGAAAATATTTTAAAATTTGTAAAGAGGAACCTATCTTCTAGAAAATTAATATATAAAAAAAACACAACTCCTAATATTCTCTACGCAGGAACAAATGAATTCCAAGATAGGTCAGGAATTATTCAAGCACTAGAAAAGATAGGTAATACAAATTTGATCTTTCGAAACGGAAAATATGGTTTATTAAGTTTTCCTATAAATGAAAAAAATATCATCTATGATTTTGAGACAGTAAAATTTAATTCAGAAATTCTATTAAAAAATGTGAAAAAACTTAGAAATGAAAATAAAATAAATATTCTTATTGGTCAGTTTTGGGCAAATTATATTTTAGCAGATGTATTACAAAAAATTAGAAATATGGGAATAATAGTCATAAATATTTCAATGGATGATATGCTTCCTGAACATTGGAAAAAAATAAATGGGATAAGCCTTGGAGCTATTGGTCTTGCAAGCAGTGTTGATCTTACTCTATCAACTACGAAAGAATGCTGTGAATGGTATTTTCGGGATGGGCATCCATCTATTTATTGGCCCTTAGCAAGTGACCCTGAAATTTTTGCTGCAAGTAAGAATAAAAAAAAAGATATTGATGTTATATTTGTCGGGTCTTGCTATGGAAAAAGAAAATCTTTAGTAGAGTATTTAGCTAAAAACAATGTAAATATAAAAGCTTATGGAAATGGTTGGCCGAATGGTTCTATACCTCCAGAAAAAATATCAGAATTGTTCAATAGATCAAAAATTATTCTAGGTTCTGGAAAGGTTGGACACTCAAATAAAATTATGACAATTAAAATGCGAGATTTTGATGCCCCTATGACTGGAAGCGCGTATTTGACAGATTATAATCCTGCTTTACTTGAATTTTATAAACCTAATAAAGAGATAAAATTATTTTCAACTAAAGAGGAATGTTTATATATAATAAAACACTTATTAATGAATGAAGAAGAATGTATTAAGATAGGTAAACAAGCACAACTTAGATGTTTAAGAGATCATACATGGTCAAATAGATTTAATTCAATTATAAATATAATTAATGATATAATATAATTATATGCCTCTCATAATAGCTACAGTTATTTTTTCAATTGTTATACAAATCTTTTTTTTTCAAAAAATTGTTATTGGTCTAAATCTTACAATACCATTAATTCTCATTACATTTTTAATTTTCATATTTTATTTTTTTAAACGAAAAATAAGTTTATTAAATCTTATGTTAATGTTGATTACGGTGTTGCCATTTATTCATCTTATACCTTACTTGTATTTTGACTTTAATGGAGATTACGCTTTTTTCATTTATAACAACATGGATTGTGTTGATGGTCCATGTCATATATGGGGGTTGAGATCAAATGCAAATCAAGCAAATATTGAAGTAATAAATGTCATGAGCACAATAGGACTAGTAGGAATGCAAGGTCTACTTCTGGGATCTCTATCTTCAAAAAAACATAAAATTTTCTTAAATGATGCACAAAGTGAGGATAATATTTACTCATCTAGGTCTTTAACAAATACGGTATATTTTTTTTGGATTATAACTGGAGCGGCTATACTTTCTCTAACTGCATCTCAAGAAAATATTTTTGAAGGCTATCACGTTGGTTTATCTGAAAGTTTTGCTGCTAAATATAATTTGCAATCAATTAAATATTTGGCATTCGTAATTTTCATGTTTGCCTTTGGGGATCTATTGTCAGATAAAAATTCAGATAGAAAAAAATTAAAAATTTTAATTTTTATATCAGTATTTTTTTTCTCTTTAATTGTATTTCAACTAATGCGAGGAGAACGAGAGGTGCTTCCTTTTTTGATGAGTTTCGTAATTATTTTTTTTGTTTCCTACAGAAAAACATCAAAAATAAATTTAAAAGATATTTTAAAAGGAGGCATTATTGTACTTTTAGTATTATCAATTTCTATTTTAATTGGCAGATTCAGAAGTAGTGAACTCATCGACACAAAAGCAACCGATATTGTGGGAACTGTTCAAAAGTTCATTAAAGAATCTGAGGATAAAACGATTATCCAATATATATCATCAAACATAGTTTTTGGACCATGGTCAGCCGCACTTTTAACTGTAGAGAGCGTTTCTTCAGATTATTTAAGTGGTGATGCAATAGGTGTTACAAATATTGGTGGTGAACAATTAAAATATGAAAAACCTTTTAGATACTATTATGGAAGTACATACATAAACTATATTAAATCTATACCTCCAAATTTTGTAGCCGAAGCTCTAGGATACAAGAAACAAATTGATCAATATACTGGGCCTGCTTGGGAAATGAGATATGGAATGGGTGGTACACATCTTTTTGTTGTACCCTTCTTAAACTTCGGAATATTTGGAGTCTTTTTTATCATGTTTATTTTTTCTTACCTAATAAATAAGTTGTCTCATTACTGCATCAAAAATTTAAATTCTATCAAGGTAAGTATAATAGGAACATTCCTTGGTTTTTTTCCTTTCTGGGTTTGGTATGGTGACAAATATATTATTAACTGCATAATTCTCTCAATCTTAGTGAGTTTTATGTATAGAATAATAATTAATTCAACAGCAAGAAAAATTTAATATTATATGACAATTCTAGTTACTGGCGGCGCTGGCTTTATTGGATCAGCTTTTATAAGAAAAGTAATAGGAAAAGATAACCTCAAAATTATAAATGTAGACAAGCTAACGTATTCTGGAAATCTTAATAATTTACAAAGTGCAAAAGATAATAAAAACTACACTTTTTATGAAGGTGATATATGCGACAAGGATTTCTTAGAAGAGATTTTTACAGCATATAAACCGAGTAGCGTTATTCATTTTGCCGCTGAAAGTCATGTTGACAATTCAATTCAGACACCTGTTAACTTTATGAATTCTAACTTCATGGGAACATTTCATCTTTTAGAAGCTGTAAAAAAATATCTGAATCAGAATGATAATATGCAAAAAACTTTTAAGTTCATTCATATTTCTACAGACGAAGTTTATGGGGCTTTAGAATTAGATGATGAACCTTTTACTGAACAATCTCAGATTTTGCCTAATTCCCCTTATTCGGCATCAAAGGCTGGATCAAATCACTTAGCTAGAGCATATCAAAAGACTTTTAATATACCTATCATTATAACAAATTGTTCAAATAATTATGGTCCTTATCAACATCATGAAAAATTAATACCCAGGATCATTTCTTGTGCATTGAAAGGAATAAAACTTCCAATATACGGAAAGGGAGAACAAATTAGAGATTGGATACATGTTGATGACCATATAGAAGCAATCAACACTGTACTAGATTTAGGAAAAATTGGGGAAAGTTACAATATTGGTGCTGATAACGAAATTAGAAATATAGATTTAGTAAGAGAAATTTGCAATATTCTTGATACTAAAATTTTAGATCTTAAAGAGAAATATGATATCCAATGTTCCAGCTTTCATGAGTTAATTTCATTTGTTGAAGACAGGCTAGGTCATGATTTTAGATATGCAATTAAAAGCCATAAAATAAAGCAAGAACTTGGTTGGCAATCTACTCGATCAATGCATGAAGGTCTGAAAGAAACGATTGAATGGTACTTAAATAATACAAGGTGGCTTGATATATAGATGAAAATAAAAACTAAAGAAAATAAAAAACATATGACGAAAGATAAGGATGACCTTATAAATGGATTTCTTATTCCAATATATAATGAAAAAGAAAATTTTTTTAAGCATGGTGAAGAACCAAAACAAGTCTACTTAACGGTTGTAGCTCCAGGATGTATTAAAGGTCCTCACTTACATAAGATTAGAAAAGGATTTTTTACATGTGTCAAAGGTGATGTTAGAATAGTATTAAAGATTAATGGATCATATGTTGAATATTTTAGTGGAGATAATTACAAATTTTTATCAATAGAAGTTCCCACCAATGTTCCAGCAGCAATCCAGAATATTGGGAAAGAGGATGCATATGTACTAAATATGCCCAGTCCTGCATGGGACCCTAATATGGATGATGAATATACTGATGACTTCGCAGATTTTGATTTTACTAAATTTTAGAATAAGAGAATGACTCACAAAAAAAAGATGGTCATTGTGGGAGAATGGAACTGGCCGTGGTATCAAGAAATCTGTGCAAAATACATAAAAAAAGAAGGATGGGATGTAATAAAGTTTGGATGGCACGATTATTTTAGAAAGAATCGAGATGACCTATCTGATTCTGAATATATATCGAGTTATCATAGAATTGAATATAACTTGCAAATGGGGCCTATCTCGTCCTACCTAAATAGAAAATTAATTAATGTTGTCAAAAGAGAACGTCCTGATGCACTTTGGTTATTTAATACTTTACTAATAACTAAAAAGACAATTCAGAAAATAAAAAAAAAGTTTCCTTCAACTAAATTAATACAATATTCAAATGATGATCCATTTTCAAAGGATAACAAAAAATTTGCATGGAGGCATTTTATTGAAAGTATACCATTTTATGATTACCACTTTTGTTATAGAAGTAAAAACTTAAAAGATCTAAAAGACTTAGGAGCTAAAGATCCTAAACTATTTCTACCTTATTTCATTCCTGAAGAAGATTTTCATTTAGAAAGAGAAAATATTGAAAAAAAATATATTTGTGATGTAGTTTTTGCTGGTCATTATGAGAATGACGGTAGAAGTAATTTGTTAAGATCAGTGATTAATAGCGGCTATAAACTGAATTTATTTGGGGGGAATTGGAATAACTATCTTAAGAATTTAGACTCTGATGACTCATTAAAAGATTATTTTCCTGTTTATCCTGCTATCGGTGAAAATTATAGAAAAGCAATATGTGGTTCAAAAGTAGCATTATGCTTTCATTCAAAGATTAATAATGACACCTATACGAGAAGAAATTTTCAAATACCCTCAATGAAAATTCCAGTTTTATCGGAATATAGTAGAGATTTAGATTCATTTTTTATAGAAGATGAAGAAATTGTTTTTTTTAAAAATGAAAAAGAATTAATCTCTAGTCTTAATAAAATAATTATAGATTCAGAATTTAGAAAAAAAATTGCCATAAACGGACATAATAGAGTTTATAAAGATAATCATGACGTCAATAGTCGAATTAAAGAGTTTCTTAATCAAATCTAGTATATTAATTTTTTTTACAAGATAATCAGCTATTCATTAAGTTTAAAAAAGATGCTTGGCTTTTATCTTAACAATCCTTAATATAAGAATGATGAAATTTTCTGAAATTGAACTACCTTCTAATAAAAAATTTGGTTTATTTTTTACACTAGTGTTTGTACTTACTTCTGCATACTTATTTTATATTGAATTTAAAATTATTTCACTTTGTTTTGCCACTTTAGCTTGTATCTTTTTTATATTATCATTTTTAAAGTCTGAACTTTTACTTCCATTTAATAAGATCTGGATGAGATTTGGATTTCTTCTTGGAATGATAGTCAGCCCTATTGTACTTGGATTAATTTTCTTTCTTATTTTTACTCCTGTAGGTATCTTTATGAGACTTTTTGGAAGAGATGAGCTTAAACTAAAATTAAAAAAATCAGAAAGTCATTGGAAGATAAGAGATATTAAGAATCTTTCGGCTGAGTCGTTTAAGCATCAATTCTAATAAAAGGAATATAATGGAATTACTAATTGAACTCTGGAATTTTCTCAAAATAAGAAAAAAACTCTGGTTGGCTCCAATTATTATTGTGATGTTGATATTAGGTGGGTTATTAATTCTTGCACAAGGCTCGGTAGTTGCTCCCTTTATCTATACGTTATTTTAAAATTTAAAGGAATTATTTAATGTATATTCTAGGTATATCTGCTTTCTATCACGACAGTGCTGCGTGTCTTATTCATAACGGCAAGATTATTGCTGAGAAACGAGTTGAAAAAGCTGCCAAACACTATGCTATGAGGGTAAATGAAGCAAGAAACTTAGCAAATTCATTTGGAGCAAAGTTTCTTCACTTTTATCAACCAATGCTATTTGATATAGAAAGGCTTACCTCATATGAATCGAAATTATATGAACAAAATCCTTGTTTCACTATAGCTGCTTCAGTTAGAAGTTTTTTCAATGAAATATTTCTTAAGCAATCCCCTGAAAGCATTGACTTGACCCAGATATATACTAACAAGAACCTTTTCTTTGACTATACACATGTTTCTTCATTTGGTTACCTAATTGCTGCAGAACAAATGACACCATTTATACTGGATGAGATAAATAATTAAATGTTAGTTAAAGGATCTCAATACAAAACAATTTGGACAGATGATTCAAGGAAAGTAAAAATCATTGACCAGACTTATCTACCTTTTAATTTTAAAATTATTGAACTTGAAAATTTATATTCAGCTATTGATGCAATAAAAAATATGCGTGTAAGAGGCGCCCCATTAATTGGTGTTACAGCGGCATATGGAATTTATTTGGCAAGTAAATTATCTACAAGTGATGAAAGTCTCATTAAAGCAGGAAATAGCCTGATTGAAACTCGCCCAACTGCAATTAATTTAAAATGGTCAATTGAAAAAATTCTCTCTAAAGTTTTGTCTTTAAAGGAGAAAGAGAGAGAAGAAGCTGCGTTTCATTTTTCAGAGGAACTTTCAAAAAAAGATGAGAGTATAAATAAAAAAATTGGCAGCATTGGATCTAAGTTGATAGAAGATATTTATAAAAAGAATAATAAACCGGTAAATATATTAACCCATTGTAATGCAGGTTGGTTGGCAACTGTTAATTGGGGTACAGCTACAGCACCAATCTATAAAGCTAGGGAAAAAGGAATTCCAATTCACGTATGGGTAGATGAAACTCGCCCTCGTAATCAAGGTTCATTTTTGACATCTTGGGAACTACAAAATGAAAATATTAATCATACAATTATTACTGACAATGCAGGTGGACATCTAATGCAAATTGGTGCTGTGGATTTAGTAATAACTGGAAGTGATAGAACACTAGCTAATGGAGACGTATGTAATAAGGTAGGGACTTACTTAAAGGCATTAGCGGCATATGCCAATAATGTACCTTTTTATGTTTCTTTACCATCTTCAACAATTGATTGGAGCTTGAATAATTCTAAGGAAATAGTAATTGAAGAAAGAAATGAAAATGAAATACATTATATTAAGGGTCTAAATAAAGATGGAAATGTTAATGAGGTTAGAATAACTCCTATTGAAACCGCGGCAAGTAACTACTCATTCGATATTACCCCAAGCAAATATATTTCGGGTTTAATTACTGAATTTGGCTTGTTAAAGGCCAAAAAAGAGGAAATATTAAAAATATATAATAATTTAATATGAAAAACGTAATGAATAAAAAAGAATTACAAAAATTTATACAAAAAAATTTAAAGTCAGGCATTTCAAAAGATCTTTCTGAAAGAATATTCACATCAAGACTACTAGGATCAAATTTCAACCTTATTCTTCATGGTGGAGGAAATACATCAGTAAAAAGTAAAACAAAAGATGAAACGGGTGAAATGCATGATGTAATTTATATTAAAGGAAGCGGTTCTGATCTTAGAACAATAGACCAAAGTGGGTTTCCAGCAGTAAAGTTGGAACCTCTAAAAAAAATAATGAATAAAAAATTTATTACTGACGAAACAATGGTTAAATATATAAGAAAAAATCTAATTGATCCATCCTCTCCAAATCCTTCAGTTGAAACATTAGTTCATGCAATTATTAATGAGAAATTTGTAGATCATACACATGCGAACTCTATCTTAGAAATTACCAATAGACCTGATGGAATTACCTTAATCAATAAACTTTTTGGTAAGCATTTCATCATCATACCGTACGTAATGCCAGGGTACCTTTTAGCGAAAAAGGTTTTTCAAATGTACAAAAGAAATAAAAACTTGCATGGTTTGATTTTATTTAGACATGGAATATTTACTTTTGCAGATCAAGCAGAAATTTCCTACAAAAGAATGACAAGTGCTGTTTCGAAAGCAGAAAAATTTCTAAGAAAAGAAAAAGTGAAAAAAATTCCTAGAATAAATATGAACAATTTAAATATTTCTGCATCTGAAGTTGCGCCAATATTGAGAAAACATTGCTCAATAAATAGAGACTATGTGATAAATTTTAGAAAAAATAAAATACTACTCAATAATATTAATTGTAAAAATATTGAGTCTTATCTCTCTGAGGGAGTTATAACTCCTGACCACGTTATAAGAACTAAACCAAAACCACTAATTATGAATCTGAATCACTTTAAAAATATAAATAGTATGGAAAAATATATCAGTCATAAATTTTTATTATTCAAGAAGGACTATGTTAAATATTTTAATACGAACAAACCCAGAAAAAAATTAAAGATGTTAGACACTGTCCCTCAAATAATTCTTGTACAAAATTTAGGAATGTTTTCATTAGGCAGAACTTTCAAAGAATCAGTCATTAATGGAGATGTAGCAGAAATGTCTATAAATACTATAATTAGAATTCAAGAAAGAAGTAAATTTAAAAGTATTGCTAAAAAAGATATTTTTAATGTTGAGTATTGGAGTCTAGAACAGGCAAAGTTAAAAAAAGAAGCAAAGCAATTTGAGGGTAAAGTAGTTATAATCACAGGTGGAGCAGGAACAATTGGTTATGCTACCGCTAAAAAGTTTAGAGAGAATGGAGCTGAAGTAATTATATTAGATAAAGATAGACAGAAAATCAGAGAAATACAGAGAAATACAGAATTTTTTTGCTATGTTTGTGATGTTGCTAATAGAGCTTTCTATAAAAAAATCCTATCAAAGATATGCCTTACTCATGGTGGAGTTGATATTGTAGTATCAAATGCTGGGTCAGCAGTTCAATCCACGATGATAGAAATTACTGATAAAGAATTAAAGAAAAGTTTTGATATAAACTTCTTTTCTCATCAAATTGTTGCATCTGAAAGTACAAAAATAATGATCAAACAAAATAAAGGTGGCTGCCTACTTTTTAATATTTCAAAACAGTCAATAAATCCTGGCAAGAATTTTGGATCTTATGGAACTTCAAAGGCAGCGTTATTATCTCTTTGTAAGCAATATGCACTTGAATATGGACAATATGGAATAAGATCAAATGGCATAAATGCTGACAGAATTCAAAGCGGATTGTTAAATAAGAAAATGCTAAAAGAAAGAGCTAAATCACGAAATGTAAGTGTCAAAACTTACTTAAGTGGGAATCTATTAAACAGAGAAGTATACGCTAAAGATGTTGCAGATGCATTTTTTCATCTGGCCACTTCATACAAAACTACTGCAGCTGTGTACACTGTCGACGGTGGGAATATTGAAGCTTCAATGAGATAAGTATGAATTTAAAAACCAATTTTTTTTCAAAAGATTGTAATGGTTGCGGGGGTAGGATTTGAACCTACGACCTTCAGGTTATGAGCCTGACGAGCTACCAGACTGCTCCACCCCGCGACAATATGAAAGATAATTAGACTTAATTAAATATAATGTCAAACTTGGATTTTCTTATTTTGTCTCTAATCGATTAAATTTATTAAAATGATAAAATACTCTTAGATTACCAGCTTAAAATAGTTTCATTATTATGGTCAATTTCTTTCGTAGAAATATCTAAGTAACCAGTTTTTGATAGAAGAATTTTCTCTTGATATGTCTCAAATTGGTGATGATTTTTCAAAAAATCCATAATGCTAAAAGACTTAGAAGTGTTGAATGCATAATTAAGATATCTTTCAAAACCAACAAGATTCTCATTCCCAAAAATAAATGATAACAAGTTATATTTCATTGCCTTTTTTTCATCTATGAAGTGAGTTCTTTGTCCAAGTAGTGACAAAGAAAAACTTAAATATTGTCTATTACGTTTCTCTAATGAGCTGCACATTTCATAATATTTTTCTAAAAGTTCAATAAATTGTTTATCCGGCGAATGGATCTGACCCTGATATAAGTCAATCTTTTTTATGATGTTTATTATTTGAATAAGTAGTTTCTTATAGTTCTCTTCTATATTCTCAGAGAAATTATCTTCACTTGTTGTATTAGTACAAAGCCTTGCAGGTTCGTAATATACTGGCTTTTCAGTTAGTCTAAATGTAAGAGCAGAATGTACTCTTCCACCTGAATTAAAATTTCCAACATGCAACAAGTTACTATCCCATATATAAGAATTAGTAAGATTTGTTTTTAAGTTAGTTTTTTTATTTCTTTTGTACAATTGTAATGATATAAAACCGATATTTAGGTTAATATTTACTATTGAACAATCATGAGCTTTGAAGCATACAATAAATTAGTAGGAGGGTTTAGTCCTAATGATGGAACTATAGATTTTTATATGAGAGTTTCATCTCTATTAAATGAAGAAAAGATTCTATTAGATTATGGCGCTGGTCGAGGTGAGTGGTATGAAGATGATGATAATA
>MDTB01048144.1_pt1 | contig 21491 bp, 21 predicted proteins | sample 811161 | NCBI WGS metagenome assembly MDTB01 (sample SAMN05326650, study PRJNA326480) | marine metagenome | isolation source: seawater | place: Mediterranean Sea | collected 2009
AGGCTGTATCATCGTAACTGCCGATAGATGAATAACCGCCATGTGCGCCGCGCACAGAATTTACCAGACCGCCCGCAGCAAGCTTCTTTAAAACCTTGGCGGTTGTTGGTTCTGGTATAGTTGTCAGCGCCGACAATGTTGACGCAGAAAAGCAGCGCGCATTATCTTTTGATAATACACTTAATAAAATAATGGAATAATCCGTCATTTTGGATAGCTTTAACATATGTTACGCATGCCCTTAATAAAAAAATATAGTATTTTTTTAGCAACAAAAAACCTTTGTCAGGCCAATAAATATCTACACTCATCTATATAGTACCGTTCTGGTACAGTTTCAAGTTTTAATTAAACTAATAAAATGCAATCTATTATTAACATAAATTTAAGTGGCGCTGTGTATTATGGGCTTAACGAACAAACAATTTAGGTTAATGAAGAGGTAAATATTATGGTTTCGAATATAAAGAAATTACAAAGTTTTTTAGACAACACGATAGATCAGGGTTTCAATAGAAACCATTTTGTTATGGCTATTAATGATGTGCGCCCATTGGGTAATTTTGACGTTACGACTCAAACAGTACAACCCGCACCAGCTGCTGGTTTAAACAATGCTATGTAGAAACGCCCATTAGGCGAATCTAATAATTAATATTTTATTAAGTTCTGTGTGTGTTTTTACACAACTTGAAATATAATCAAGTTAAAGCGTATCAAACTTAACAAAAACACAGAAAAAACATTGCGCATTTTATGTTATAATGATAATATGTGTATAACTTTTTTAGGAAAGTGAATAAAAATGGACATTCAAACTAATGATAGCCCCCCACAACTTACACCAGCTTGGAAGTTAACGGGCGCAGAAAGTGAACCAATGGGTAAACTCATCGAAGTTAACAAGAACGCGGAATTACAAGCATCAAGCAATGCGCAGCTTTTGGAAAAACTAAACCAACGCTTTGGAGAAGTTCCTTTAAATACAGCGCCAAATGCAACGCGTCAGCTAAACGCATAACAATAAAGACCAATAAATTGCGCCCCTGTGCAGTTTACGCTTATAACGCATTCGCGTTTTTAAGCATATCCTTGAATACGTCATAAATTACTTCGTTGAGACAAAGCGTATATCGCTATTCTTGTCTTGCGCATCCTGTAAATGCCACGCATTACGCGCGAGGAATACAGGGTCTTCATCATGGTCGTATCCAATGGCACTACCGCTCGCATCAATAAAAGCTTTTAGCTTTTTATTATCGTCGCATTCCAGCCAGCGCGCGGTATAGAGGCTTGTACTTTCAAACTTCGCAGGGACATTAAATTCAGTTCTGATACGGTCAATGAGGACATCAAACTGTAGCGCGCCAATAACGCCGACAATATAATAAGACTCAATTGCGGATTTAAATATTCGCGCCGCACCTTCTTCGGCGATTTGTTCCAACGCGCGGGATAAATGTTTTGCCTTCATTGGATCTTCAGGGACGCAGCGCTGCATAATTTCAGGCGCGAAGCTTGGTATACCCTTAAAGTGCAAATCTTCTCCTTCTGTCAGGCCATCGCCAATACGGAGGTTACCGTGGTTAGGAATACCGATAATATCACCCGCATAAGCATTTTCAGCCATTTCACGGTCTTGCGCAAAGAACATTTGCGGCGAATGCAGGGTTAAGTTTTTACCTGAACGTACATGTTTTAATTTCATCCCGCGCTTAAACTGCCCAGAACAAATACGTGCAAACGCCATGCGGTCTCGGTGTTTCGGGTCCATATTGGCCTGAATTTTAAAGACGAAAGCATTTACTTTTTTCTCTTCAGGATCAATCTCACGTTCTTCAGTTTCTTGCGCACGTGGCGCAGGCGCAAATTTTGCTACACCTTTAAGAATTTCACGTACACCAAAATTGTTAATCGCCGAACCACAATAAACTGGGGTCAAATGGCCTTCGAGATAACTTTCGTGGTCAAATTCATTATACACTCCGCGCACCATCTCAACCTCTTCACGAAGCTGCTTGGCTTGCACCGCAGGCAAAAGTTCGTCAATTTGCGGATCATCAAGACCTTTACAGGTGATCGCATCCCCAACATTGTCGCCTTTGCCGCGCCCGAACAATAAAAGCTGATCATTGAAAATGTCATAGCAGCCTTTAAAGTCGCGCCCCATACCAATAGGCCAGCTTGCCGGCACGACACTTAACTGAAGCTTATCTTCAATTTCATCAAGCAGGTCAAAAAGCTCCTGTCCGTCACGGTCAAGCTTATTGATAAAGGTAATAATCGGAATGTCGCGCAAACGGCAGACTTCAAATAGCTTCAAAGTCTGCGTTTCAATACCTTTCGCAGCATCAAGCACCATAATCGCACTATCAACGGCTGTAAGTACGCGGTAAGTATCTTCGGAAAAATCTTCATGACCTGGCGTATCAAGCAAGTTATGCATGATACCGTCATATTCAAACGTCATTACAGATGATGCAACAGAGATCCCGCGCTCTTGTTCCACCTTCATCCAGTCAGATGTCGCACGGCGGCGGTCACCGCGTGCCTTTACCTGCCCCGCCATTTGAATAGCGCCGCCAAATAACAGCAATTTTTCGGTTAATGTCGTTTTACCTGCGTCAGGGTGCGAAATAATCGCATAAGTGCGACGCGGTTTATGATCTTCTTTGGCCATTATGTTTTACTCTTGGGGCGGAAATTTATTATTATATGTAAGGCTTATAGCGTATGGGGCGGAGAATCTCAACCATCATGATTCCATGATAAGGAAATCATCCGCATCAAAGGGGTTTAAAAACGCAGTTAGTTCGAATTCAATAGCCCATAAGTCAGGGTCCATTGATATTTCGTTTCTTAAGTATTCATCGGCCTTTGATTCAACTTCAATATTACCCTCAAAAACTTCGTACCATTTAAGCGCGCCATCCATATCGCGCATCTGCGCATATAGCTTTGCGCCCTTTCCCGCAACATAACATTTGCACAATATCGCGCAGCCATCATGCCCACCGCGGTTAACAATATAATACGGCACGCCAGCAAAATTGCAGCGATGCAAAAGCCCATCGATGATTAGTTTAGTTTGTTGGCGCTGTGATGAGGAATCCATACGCGCCTCTATGCTTTTCGCTTACGTCCGTAAAGTTCTAAACGATGGTCAATCAGGTCATAACCAAGCTCAGCGGCAACGCGTGTGACAATTTCTTCGACTTCACCGTTTTCAAATTCGATCACATCATTATTTTCAGCGTCGATAAGGTGATAGTGGTCATCAACATTAACATCATAGCGCGAAAAACTTTCGTTGAAATCATGACGGATGACCAGATCAAGCTCATCTAGCAAATTCATAGTTCTGTAGACAGTCGCCAATGAGATCGAAGCATCCTCGGCCTTAGCGCGTTCATAAACCATTTCAACGGAAGGGTGATCCACCGAGTTTTCTAACACGCTGATTATAACTTTGCGCTGACCTGTCATTTTAAGGCCGGCAGTGATACATCTATCTTGCAGTGAAGCTGTCATATGCCCTATTTCTTTTATTTAAAACGGTTAATATCATCTGGGTTATGCAATACACGCTGGGATGGGATGTGTAAAGTCACAACCGTCCCCATGCCCTCGTCTGACTTTAAGAACAATTCGCCGCCATGCAGCTCCATCATTGCTTTTGCTAGCGGTAAGCCTAAACCAGTGCCTTGTTGATTCTTCGCAGACAATGTTGAATCTTTGACCTGCCCAAATGGTTCTAAGGCTTCTTGTACCTTATCTTTAGGAATGCCAAGCCCATCATCAGACACGGTAATCGTCATTTCACCCGCATCGCCAAGCCCGACCTTAACAAATATATGCCCGCCACGTTCGCAGAATTTAAGCGAGTTACTAACAAGGTTAATTAAGACCTGACGGATAAGACGCGTATCAACATAGACCTGCGGTAAATTATCAACGACTTCATCTTCTAGCTCAATACCGCTACTAAATGCACGTGAAGCCATCATGCGCATCACAGATTCAATCAGTTTATATAAATCAATAGGCTCCTCATCAAGTTCAAGTCTACCAGCTTCAATTTTTGACATGTCTAGCACTTCGTTGATAATCTCGAGCAAGTGGCGCGCGCTTAAAAGAACATCAGCCATATATTCTTTGTACTTTTCATTGGCGAGCGAACCAAATGTTTCGTTTAACATCAGTTCCGAAAAGCCAATAATCGCATTAAGAGGCGTTCTTAATTCATGCGACATATTCGCCAAGAAAGATGATTTCGCATGGTTTGCGGTATCCGCTTGCTCCTTGGCGACTTGCAGCGATACTTCCATTTGCTTACGCATGGTAATATCCATCAAATTAGTCACTTGGAAACGGCGGCGCTGTGAAAGCTCCAGCGTGGCTGTCGTAAAGATAACATTGGCGATAGTGCCATCTTTACGGATAAGTTTCATCTCGCCGCTAGAACGCTCCCCTGACACAATATAATCTTCGTGATTATCACGCGCGAGCTTACGTTCATCTGGCGTTAGGAGCATGGCGAAGTCATAGCCAATAATATCATCGCGTTTCCAGCCGTAATTACGTACAAAGCTATCATTTACGCGCACTATGCGCCCATTATGATCAGTTACAACGATACCTATTTCACTAACATCAAAGATAGAGGTTAAAAGGCTAATCGCATCATCACGTTCACGCTGCAAAATTGATTCATCTGATGCGTCGGGCTGCGCCATAACGTCTAAGATGGTGACGTTGCCATGCGCGTCAAGCAAAGGGTTAATCCAAAAACCATGCACGCGGATACTGCCTGGCAAATTCGGCAAAGCCTGTATAGTCACGGGGACTTTTTGGCCAGAGCAGACCTCAAAGGATTGGTTAAAATGGCGGGCATTTTCACTATCCATAAAATCTTCAACGGATTTGCCTAAAATAGCCTCCCCTCGGCGGTCAAAATATTCTAGGGCGCGGTCATTAATCTCAATCACTTTATATTCATCACCAGCAACCGAAACCAAAAATCTTGGTACCGGCATCGTATCGAATAACTGTTTATGATCAATCGTAGTTAATGTCATATATTTCGCGCTTATTCCGTTCCAAAACTGCGGTCACCCGCATCACCCAAACCTGGGACAATATACGCGTTCTCGTTTAATCTTTCATCCAATGCACCGCTAAAGATTTTGACATCTGGATAGGTTTTATAAATATGTGTCACGCCCTCAGGCGCGGCAAGCAAAACCAAGAATGAAACGCGTGACATATCCGCGCCTTTTTTCTTAATCATATCTAAGGCAAGCTGCGCCGAGTTCCCTGTGGCAAGCATAGGGTCGACCAAAATAACATCCCTATTTGTAAGATCTGGCAGCTTATTGAGGTACTCAACAGCCTCTAATGTCTCATGGTCACGATACATGCCTACATGTGCCACGGTCGATTCAGGGAGGAGCTCTTCAAGGCCGTCAGCCATAGCAAGCCCCGCACGCAGTATAGGGACAATCACAGGAAAGTCATGAGCAAGGAACGGCGCGTCACATTGCTGAACAGGCGTAACGATCTTTCTGGTGGTCTGCTGTAAATTTGCGGTCACGCCATAACACATCATCTGTGCAATATGACGCACACTGTCGCGGAACAAACGCTTATCAGCACTCACATCACGAATTTGTGACAGGCGATGATTAATTACAGGGTTATGCGCAAGCCATAAATTTGCGTGGCCTTCATGTTTATGCATCTTTATTCTCCTGTAGGAAAATTTCTAATGGGCTGATCTCTTGATGTATGACAGAGCTAGGATCATCAAGTTCTAGCTTTTCAACTTCATGACGCATCTGCTTAAGCAAGCCTTCGATATTATCACCAGGGACAGGCTCTGACGCGCAGAACAATGCCTTGCTTGATGCCATATCAAGAATCTCCTCTAAACGCTTATAAAAACGTATACCGCCATCATTATCGGTTTCTTTAAGCATCACGGCAAATTCCGTGTCGGATAGGACATATGCCTCATCAAAGACACGCATACATTTTTTAATCGCGGCTGATGTGGCGAAAAAGTCCTGAGTGCTTCGCCCCTGCACCACGTTTTCATCAAATGATTTTAAGGTAACCAATCCTAGAACAAAGCTAGAGCCATGGCGCGAGCGGCGTTCCAGTTCAACATCAAAATCTTTAACAAGTTGAGAATGAGCATTAAGACCTGAGCGAATAATCAAGCTTTCTTCATCAAGGTCGCCGCTATGATCACGTTGAATAAGCTGATCACAAATGCGCTCAAGTGATTTGTTGAGCTTATCTAGCATCTCAGGAGTGGATGAGCCCTCTTCTTTCGGCGCTTGGATAAATGCGTTTGCATGGGCAATCACAGCTTCAACGCTGACAATCAAATCATCATAATAATTTTGCTGATCAGATGAAGACGCAGAGCTGTTTTGTAGCCAATCAAGCAGAATATATGGCGGTTTTACACTGTCTTCCCCCGCAAGATAAGCCTGAAACACAAGGGTGTACCAGTCTAATAGCTTTTTGATAATCAAAGCCACGTGATCAGGACTGGTCTTATAATCGCTCATACGCGCCTCAATTTATGCTTAAATCATCAACCGACAAAGAAGATGCGGCTGCGAATATATAAAATAACACAGCGGCGCATTCTTTAATAGGCCTAAGATAGCTTCTGCTTTAGAAGCTCATTCACCATTTGTGGGTTTGCTTTACCTTGGCTGACTTTCATGACTTGGCCAACGAAGAAACCAAATAATTTGTCTTTACCTGATCTATACTGTTCAACCTTATCCATATTATCCGCGATAACTTGGTCGATCAGCGTTTCGATTGCCCCCGTATCCGTTACTTGCTTAAGGCCTTTCTCTTCAACGATTACTTCGGGGTCTTTGCCCGTTTCGTACATTTCCGCAAAAACGTCTTTCGCAATACGCCCTGAAATCGTGTCATCAGAGATCAAGCCAACAAGTTTACCCAAATTATCAGACGATATTGGTGATTCTTCAATAGATTTACCATCTTTATTCAAAATGCCGAGAAGTTCGTTAATCACCCAGTTCGCAGCCAATTTAGGGTCGCGATCATTTGCAACAGTTTCAAAGTAATCCGCACGGACACGCGTTGAAATAAGCACGCTGGCATCATAAGCGCCAAGGCCGTAGCTATCCATAAAGCGGTGTTTCTTTTCATCTGGAAGCTCTGGCAATGTTTTCTTAATGTCATCAACAAAGCTTTGCTCAATCACACATGGCAATAAATCAGGATCTGGGAAATAACGGTAATCATGCGCATCTTCTTTTGAGCGCATAGAACGTGTTTCGTTCAGTACAGGATCCCAAAGGCGTGTTTCTTGGTCGACTTCCTTGCCGTCCTCCAAAAGTTCAATTTGGCGGCGCGCTTCATAATCAATTGCAGCCTGCGCGGCCTTTATGGAGTTGACATTCTTAATTTCGCAGCGCGTACCGAGCTCTTTATCACCGACCTTACGTACGGATACGTTAACGTCAGCACGCATAGAACCTTCATCCATATTACCATCACATGTACCAAGGTACCGTAGGATCATGCGCATCTTATTGATGTAAGCACCGACCTCGATGCCGTCACTCAAATCAGGCTCTGAGACAATCTCCATCAAAGTGTTACCAGAGCGATTTAAATCGACATATGATTTTGTCGGGTGCTGATCGTGGATGGACTTGCCTGCATCTTGCTCTAAATGCAGGCGCGTAATACCAATGACTTTTACTTCACCGTTTGGCAAATCAATTTCAATTTCACCCTCCCCAACAATAGGGTGCAAGAACTGAGAAATTTGGTAGCCTTGCGGCAAATCTGGGTAAAAATAGTTTTTACGTTCAAACACGGAGTATAAATTGATTTTGGAGTTCAAGCCAAGGCCAGTTCTGACCGCTTGCTCAACGCTTTTTTCATTAAGGACTGGCAACATACCCGGCATAGCCGCGTCAACCAATGAGACTTGTTGATTAGGCGCTGCGCCAAATTCAGTCGCCGCACCAGAAAATAATTTAGAATTAGTGATGGCCTGCGCGTGGATTTCTAATCCAATTACCATTTCCCAATCACCAGTTTCGCCTCTAAGTATTTGACCCATCGTCTTTTCCTTCAAACTTCTTTCGATATCTTATATTTGTTATTTTAAAAATGATTACGCAGCTGAGCTTTAACGCCACTCCATATAGGCGGGCTGAATACATGACTGCATCCCCGTATATACATATCTGCGGTATGCAGGAGACTTAATGAACGCTTCAACAGGTCTTAGCTCTGCATTGCTTTCCATACCTGTGTAATGTGTCACCATGTCACGCGGTCCGCGGTCACGCATCATACGCGATGCAATATCACCCGCACATGAACAATAAGCAGGAAAACTTCTGATACGGTGATCATGCGCACGCTCTTCTAAACACGAAATATACGCCAGCGTCCGCACAGGGTTTTCCATGCATTGTGAAGCCACGCCATCTACATATTTAATAAGCGCAACATCGTAATAGCTATCCCCGCGCTTTTTTGCACCCAAAACAGCATCAAGTTCACCATTCGTCATAACCTGAGTAATTGATACCGATGCGCATGTACAAAAATCATCACGGGTTGATGGCGTAAAACCAACAGGCAAATGCCCAACACAGTTTTGATAGAACTTTTTCGCGCCCGCCGCATCAACTTTTGCATCTGGGTCAATCTCCCCTAACGGGCCACGAATATTAAGTTCATTGGTCATGCCTTGCGCCTGCGCAGAATGCATTACACTGCCCATAACAACCCAAGACATCAGCAAACCAGTAAAAAGCATCAAAAAAATGTTATTACGCTTCATCATTACGCTGCCTTATTCATTAAAAATTGTGGCTTGGCTGAGAACGCTGCCGTTCTTTCAATAAAGCGACAGGTTCTTAACACTGTCGCCTCATCAAACGGACGACCAATAACCTGCAAACCGAGCGGAAGACCGCGCGAGTCCATGCCTGCGGGCACCGACATACCGGGCAAGCCCGCCATGTTAACGGTTACTGTAAACACATCGTTCAAATACATTTTGATCGGATCATCTTCATTTTCGCCAATTGCGAATGCAGATGATGGCGTTGCGGGCGTTAAAATAACGTCCACTTGCTCATATGCTTTTTTGAAGTCGTCCTGAATAAGGCGACGCACTTTTTGTGCCTGCAAATAATAAGCATCATAATAGCCAGCAGAAAGCACATATGCGCCAACCATGATACGGCGTTTCACTTCGTCACCGAAACCTTCGGCGCGTGTCTTTTGGTATGTTTCCGCGAGGTCTTTACCATCAACGCGCAGGCCATAACGTACACCATCATAACGTGACAAGTTTGAAGATGCCTCAGCAGGCGCAATAATATAATAAGCAGGCAGCGCATATTTTGTGTGCGGCAGAGAAATATCAATAATTTCTGCCCCCTCAGCGCGTAGCCATTCTATGCCCTGCTCCCACAACGCATTAATTTCTGCAGGCGTTTCATCTAGGCGGTATTCTTTTGGGATACCGACTTTAAGGCCTTTCACGCCTTGGTCAATCATTGATGCGAAGTCCGGCACTTCAATGTCGGCCGATGTACTGTCTTTCGGGTCAAAGCCTGACATTGATGTGAGCATATGCGCGCAATCCTCAACGCTACGGCCAAAAGCGCCTGCTTGGTCAAGTGACGATGCGAAAGCAACCACGCCCCAACGTGAACAACGCCCATAAGTCGGGCGGATACCAGAAATTCCGCAAAAAGCCGCTGGCTGACGGATTGAACCGCCTGTATCTGTACCCGTAGACAGCATTGCGATGTTCGCCGCAACTGCCGCGGCTGAGCCCCCAGATGAGCCGCCAGGAACAAGGTCAGCATCGCTATCATTTGCTTTCCATGGGTTAATCACATCACCATAGAATGACGTTGTATTTGATGACCCCATAGCGAATTCATCTAAGTTCGTTTTACCGAGCATTACAGCGCCATCAGCAAATAATTTCGCCGATACAGTTGATTCATATTGCGGCACAAAACCTTCAAGAATTTTTGAACCCGCCGTTGTCTGCACACCTTCGGTACAGAACAAATCTTTCATACCCATAGGGATACCGTCTAACGGCTTAGCATCACCCGAGGCATAACGCGCATCACTTTCTGCAGCCTGTTTTAGTGCAAGCTCTGGCGTTTCAACAATATATGCGTTGAGGTGACGCGCTTTTTCCATGGCATTTAAATGTGCTTGCGTTAATTCAACAGCAGAAAAATCTTTGTTTTTCATGCCTGCTAAAGCTTCGCTAACACTCAGTGCAGTTAAATCTGTCATCTGTTTATCTTCCGTATGTCTTTATATATAACTGTAAATTTATTCTACGATTTTACTAACCACAAAAAAGCCTTCTTGGCTTTCGGGCGCGTTTTTCAGTACTTTATCAGCGATGCCGCCATCTGTGACCGCGTCCTCGCGCAGCCTAAGCGCAATATCGTTCACACTCTGCAAAGGCTCAACGCCCGTTGTGTCAACTTCAGAAAGCTGCTCAACAAAACCGATAATACCTTCCATTTTTGACTTTACAGCGTCAATTTCACTGTCTTTTAATTCAATCTGCGCCAATCGCGCCGCTTTGATTACTGTATTCTTATCCATCACAGACCTATGATCTTCTCTTCAAAATTTATCTATTTACTAATTGCGTGCTTATTTATTGCTAATTGGGGAAATATATAATAAGCAGATACAGAAATACAAGGAAAAGCACGATAAGGCAAGCATGGAAATAGAAGATCTCGCGCATAAACTACAGAAAACCGACAAGGTTTTAGGCTTAGACCCCGGCAAAAAGACAATAGGCATTGCGCTAGCGTCCGTAATGCTTGGTGTCGCCACCCCTATTGAGACTATACAGCGCGTCAAATTCAGCAAAGATATCATACGCTTAGCGCAGATCGTAAAAGAGCATGAAGTCAAAGCGCTCATTATCGGTCTTCCACTGAACATGGACGGCAGCGAAGGCCGTCGTGCGCAATCCGTTCAAGACCTCGGCCTGAATATAAAACAGCATATCCCAAGCATCGAAATTGCATATTGGGATGAACGTCTTTCAAGCCACCATATGGACAGCTTCTTAATCGAAGAAGCCGATTTATCACGCAAAAAACGCGCAAATGTGATTGATAAGCTTGCCGCTCAGCACATATTACAAGGCGCGATTGACCGCATACGTGACATAAAAGGCATTTATTAAATAAAGCGCCAAAATATGGTTTATTACAATCAGCGTTTGTGGAATTACAAACTTACGAAAATAGCACCTTGATAAATAGATATTTTTTCTTCGTTGCGGTGCATTATTCACTTGACAGAACACGTGCAAACCCTTTATACACGCTAATTCATATGAAATCGCACCAAAGTGGCTATGCCTGCCACGATGGGCGTGCAAAAGCAAATAGCTTTATTTAACGACTTACTTGAAAGAAAAGGCAAAGACTATGTATGCAGTTATAAAAACTGGTGGAAAACAGTATAAAGTCCAAAAGGATGATGTCATCCGCGTTGAAAAACTAGAAGTAGAAGCTGGCAAAAACGTAACACTTGAAGAAGTGCTTATGCTTAATGACGGCAAAAAATCTACTATTGGTTCTCCTTTAGTTGATGGCGCAAAAGTCACAGCAGAAGTATTAGAGCAAACACGCGCTGATAAAGTCATTATCTTTAAAAAGAAACGTCGTCAAAACTACCGTCGTAAGAAAGGCCACCGCCAACACCTTACAGTTTTACGCATTAAAGATATTAAAGCGGCTTAATTTAACGAAGTCGATATTACGAATTTATAGAAAGATTAAAGGAGACACATCATGGCACATAAGAAAGCTGGTGGTAGTTCTAAGAACGGAAGAGACTCGGCAGGTCGCAGACTTGGCGTAAAACGATATGGCGGCGAAGCTGTATTGGCAGGTAACATTATCGTACGTCAGCGTGGTACTAAGTACCTTCCTGGTAAAAACGTTGGTCTTGGTAAAGACCACACAATTTTTGCGTTGATTGACGGTCAGGTTTCATTTTCACGCGCTAAGGGTGACCGCCCAGTTGTGAATATCCTACCTGCAAATGACGCTGTTGCACCTGCGAAAGCGGCTGAATAATACAGCGCCCAATAAAGATTGATAAAAAAGAGGCTTATCTCTAGCCTCTTTTTTTGTGTTTCAGGATAAATAAGCAATGAAATTTCTCGACCAAGCTAAAATATTCGTAAAAAGCGGTAATGGCGGCCCAGGCTGTATGTCATTCCACCGTGAAAAATACGTGGAATATGGCGGCCCAGATGGCGGCAATGGCGGTAAAGGCGGCGATGTATATTTCCGTGCGGTCAGTAATCTCAACACGCTTATTGACTTCCGCTACACTCAGCACTTCAAAGCCGAAGGCGGTCAAAACGGTCAAGGCCGTAACAAATCAGGCCGTGGCGGTGAAGATATTATTATTAACGTTCCCGTTGGTACAGAGATCATAGATGAAGACAAAGAAACCGTCTTGCTTGATATGGTTAATGATGGCGAGACCGTTTTATTCATGCGCGGTGGCGATGGCGGCTTTGGCAACGCCCATTATAAAAGCTCCACCAACCAAGCGCCACGTAAATCCACCCCTGGATGGCCTGGTGAAGAGCGTGACTTATGGCTACGCCTTAAACTAATTGCTGATGTCGGACTTGTGGGCATGCCCAATGCAGGCAAATCGACATTTTTGGCATCATGCTCACGCGCCAATCCGAAAATTGCCGATTATCCATTTACGACCCTTCACCCAAATTTGGGCGTTGTCCGCCGTCATGGTCAGGAATTTATTCTCGCAGACATCCCCGGCTTGATTGAAGGCGCACATGAGGGGCACGGCCTAGGCCACCGCTTCCTTGGTCACGTTGAACGCTCTGCCATTTTGCTGCACATGATTGACATTACACAAGATGACCCTGCAGGCGCATATAAAACTATTCGTGAAGAGCTCAAATCATATGGTGAAGAAATTTCACAAAAACGTGAAATTGTTGCGCTAAACAAAGCCGATGCGCTAGGCGAAGAGCTCTCCGCCTATCAAGCAGAAGAATTTGAAAAAGCGACAGGGATTAAGCCGTATGTTATTTCAGCCGTTGCAAGCCTCGGCCTTGACCCCGTGCTCAACGAGCTTGGTGACGCGGTACGTATGCGTATTCAGGCTGACAAAGAAGCCAAAGAAGCGTAGCACGCGACTTATCCCGATACGTCACCCTTGGCTGGTCGATCTTTAATGCTATCTTAATAAAATTATATATAATAGGAGATGTAAGAGTCTCTTTATTTCATTGATTACTTTAAGATAGCAAGGTTACAACACATGCCAAAAGACAGCCTAGACAAAGCCTTACATGAAGACCATTTCAAAACACCGCTGAAATATCAGCCAGATCATATTGATGTGGATATTAAAATTCATGATATTGATAATGTCGATGTTGAAACGCGCTATCACTATAAAGACGCATTCCCGTCTGAGGCAAAGCCTGCTTATATTGAGCTTGATTTTGAAGACATCAAGCTTTCCGCTGATGAACGCCAAAATGGCGCATCACCAAAAACCTTACTCAGCCTAGAAATTGACGGTGCAGCTTTGGTTGAAGGCAAAGATTATACCTATATCGGCGCCAAACATAAAATCCATCTAAACGTCCCTGACGGCAAAAGTGATTTTATCCTTACCGCCAAAACCAATGTAGATCCAGAGCACAACACCACTGGCGTTGGCCTTTATATGAGCGATGGCAACATCTTTTTTAAAGGCGAAACGATGAACTTTAGAAAAGTATCCCCCATTCAAGACCGCACAGATGTGCTTTCAACATTTAAGGTCACATTACGCAGCAACCCAAACGCTGCGAAGCTAAGCAATTATAATCAATTACTATCGAACGGCCTGCTTACAGACCAAGGCAAGGATGCCGATGGCTATAATTACACAGAATATAAAGATAACGCCCCAAAACCATGTTATTTAATGGGCGTGCAGGCTGGCGAATTTGCCAGTGAAGAATACGATCACACATTCAGCAATGGCCACAAAGTGCAAATCTTCACCCACGCGCCGTTAAAAGATAAGAACAAAGACCAATATGTCGTTGAAGGTATCAAACGCGGTATGGAGTATCTCGATAAAGAATTTGGCCTTATCTATGATAAACCTGAATACCATATCACATCGCTAACGACATTTAACGCAGGCGCGACTGAAACTAAAACGATGCCGATGTTTTCCGCCAGTTACTTCACAACGGATAAAGACTACGTTTATAACGCGAACTTGCTTGATACTATGGCGGTTGTTATCCATGAATACATCCATGAATTTATCGGCAACACATTTTACATCAATAACTGGTTAGAACTAGGATCAAAAGAAGGTCAAACAGTATTCTTAGAGCAGCTTGCCACCGCCGCAATGCTTGCCGACCCTGATGTTGTCCGCATGGGCGATATGAACGGTATGATTAACAGCCAATTCGCAAAAGAAGACGACCAAAAACTGCCCCCTATTCCAAAATCGCTGAACTCAGAGCGTGACCATTATTCATCAACCACATACAGTAAAGGCGCTGAGTGTTTTCGCATGATGCACACGTTAATGGGGCACGATAATTACACGAAATTAGTCAAAGAGTTTGTTGATAACCATTACACGCAAAATGGCAGCATAGATGACTTCCTTGCCTTGGCAGAACAGCACCATAATTTTGACTACACAGGCAAATTCGCGCGCTGGTTTAAACAAGCAGGCCGCGCCACGGTAACAAGCCAAGGTCATTACAAGCCAGACAGCCAAGAATACATTATAAGCCTACAGCAAAGCTTTAAGGACGACACGAACAAGCCGCTTCCTATTCCGCTAAATATGGCGCTATGCATTGATGGCGCAATGGAGCAGGAACATATTTTCGTTTTCGACCAAGAAAATGACGCCATTGTTTTCAAGAACGTCAGCAAGCAGCCCGATGCCTATAGTATTAATCGCGGTTTTTCTGCGCCGATTGAGGTTAATCACGACCAAGATTCTGACCAAGCGCTAAAACTCCTCGCCGCAGAAAGCGATGGCGTGACGCAGCTACAAATCATTCAAGACATTCACAACAAGCAAATTTTGCAGCGTTATAAAGCATTAAAATCTGGGCAGGCAATTACTCCCATTCCAAACAGCCTTACAAAAGCGCTACAGACACTCGTGACGCGCGATGACATTGCAGCTGATGTCTTGGCGAAACTACTCACCCCTGCGCCATGTGGCGGCTTGCGTGCGAAAATTAGTGACGCCGAACCTCTCACACTTCTTCAGGCGCGTGAGAGCTACCTAGATGATATTACAACCGCACTTTATAGCGAGATGGATACAAAATACACCGATTTAAGAGCCGATTTAGCGGGGCCCTATAAGGAAGAAAAGGCCTTACAACAAAAGCGGACATTAGCATCGACGCTTATAGGCTTTACAGCGCGACAAAACAGCGCCGCCGAGCAGCAGAAAATTATTGACCTCTATGACAATGCTAATTGCGGCCATGACCGTCTGGTCGCGACAAGCCTTATCGGTAAGCTTAGAGGCGCCAAACCACAGGATGCAGCGCGCATTGAGGCTGATTTCCTTAAATACATGTCCAATGACACGAACGGCACATTAAAAGCGATGGATATTTTGGTCGGTGAAACAGTGGATGCCCCGAAAGCCCTGCTACATAGCGCATTAAATGACCCAAAATATGGCTATGATTGGGGTATTCCACATCACGGTAAAATGGTAAGTTTACACTTTGCTGCAAATTACGAAAACTTTCACAAAGCTGATGGTTCAGGCTATGAAGCAATAGCAGATATGGCTATACAGGCCGGTAAAATCAACCCTGAAGTTGCTGCGGCCGTTGGCGGGCACCTGACATCCCTTAACAACTTTGACGCTGCGAGCGCCGCGAAGATGTATAAGGCATTAGAGCGCATCAACGCAACACCAAGTATGCCATTACAACTGCGTAAAGCGGTTGAGGATGCGATGGATGAGTATAGTAAAAAAAACGGGGCGCAATGCAGCGGAAAAGCCAATCCGAACTGTAACCCCTAAGCGTTTTCTGGTATAGAATCACATTAACAACGTTCATTTTAATCACGTGAGGACATCATGCGCACGGACTTGCCACAAACTATCTATTTAAAAGACTATCAACAGCCAGCTTTTTTTGCAAAGCATTGCGATTTAACATTTAAAATACATGATGGTTACACACGCGTCACATCGCAAACACAATATGAGAAAAATGATAACGTTGACAACTTCACACTTCACTTAAACGGCGAACATCAAGAGCTTGTTTTCATTGAAATAGACGGCGTTAAGATCGAAAACAACGCATATGAACTAAGCGATACGGAATTAAAAATTAGCGTTGAAAAACACGCGTTTACACTCACAATCGAAACTGAGATATCACCTGAGTCCAATACAGCTTTGGAAGGACTATATAAATCAGGCGACACGTACTGTACGCAGTGCGAGGCAGAGGGCTTTCGCCGCATCACATATTACCAAGACCGCCCAGATAATATGGCGACCTTCACCACGCGTATCGAAGCTGATAAGACAAAATATCCCGTTTTGCTTTCAAACGGTAATTTGACCGATTCTGGTTTACTTGAAGATGGTCGCCATTTCACTGTGTGGGATGATCCGTGGAAAAAGCCTTGTTACCTTTTCGCACTCGTCGCTGGAAATTTAGAACATATTGAAGATAAATTCACGACCGCATCTGGGCGTGAAGTGACTTTGCGCATTTATGTCCGTGATGGTGACCAAGGGCAATGTAGCCATGCAATGGAGAGCCTCATACACTCCATGAAATGGGATGAAGAAAAGTATGGGCGTGAATATGACCTTGATTTGTTTAATATTGTTGCCGTGAGTGACTTTAATATGGGCGCGATGGAGAATAAATCACTCAACATATTCAACACCGCCCTCGTCCTCGCCCACGCAGAAACCGCGACAGATGGTGACTTTCAGCGCGTCGAAAGCGTTGTCGCGCATGAATATTTCCACAACTGGACAGGTAACCGTATCACCTGCCGCGACTGGTTTCAGCTTTCGTTAAAAGAAGGCCTAACGGTATTTAGAGACCAAGAATTTAGCGCAGACATGAATTCCGCACCTGTGCAGCGCATTGATGACGTTATCCATTTACGTGAATTTCAGTTCTCAGAGGATTCAAGCCCTCTTGCACACCCTATTCGCCCCGATAATTACATTGAAATCAATAATTTCTACACAATGACCGTCTATGAAAAAGGCGCTGAAATTATTCGCATGTTTTATAACTTGCTCGGCCCTGAAACATACCGCAAAGCGACTGACCTTTATTTTGAACGTCATGATGGGCAGGCTGTCACCTGTGAAGACTGGGCAAAATGCATGGAAGATGCTTCAGGCCAAGATTTAACGCAGTTTAAACTCTGGTATACGCAGGCAGGCACACCTGAAGTTACGATGCAAACCAATTATGATGAAGCGGCGCAGCGCATGACGCTTACATTCGCGCAAAACGTTCCTGACACAGCAGGGCAAAGCGATAAGCAGCCCATGCACATCCCAATACGCATGGCGTTGATTTCCGCTAATGGTGATGAAATAGCCTTGGATAAAGATGGCGCGCGCGAAACCGTACTTCATTTAAAAGAACCTAAACAAAGCTTCACTTTTGAAAACGTCACATCAAAGACCGTACCATCAGTGCTGCGCGGCTTTTCTGCGCCGGTAAAGCTCACTACCGACCTTACGGATCAAGACTTACAATTCCTTATGGTACATGACCAAGACGGGTTTAATAAATGGGAAGCTGGCCAGAAATTGGCGATGCGTCAGATTATCGCGCATTATAAAGATGCTAGCCACAGTACTGACCCTGCATTTATTGACAGCATTAAGGCGCTTGCCGAAACGGCATTTGATGCCAATACTGACCACGCCTTACTTGCCCGCGCGCTTAGCTTACCAAGTATGGGCGACTTGATGCAGTACTTAGATGACCTTGACCCCACGCGCCTACACAACGCATGCGAAAAAGTACAAAGCGACCTTTCTGGCGCATGCCAAGATGTAATGACGAAGATATATAACGCATTCAAGGATCATTCTGATGGCCTTAAATTCCACGAAGCCGCAGGCCGCCGTGCCCTTAAAAATGCAGCATTAGGGTATTTATGCGGACATAAAGAAGCTGACCGCAATGCACATGACCTTGCCAATGCACAATATGAAGGCGCGACCAATATGACTGACCGCATCGCAGCGCTCAGCAATTTGGTCGACACACAAAGCGCGCATCGTGATATCTGCCTCGCAGATTTCTATTTACGCTTTAAAGACCACGAACTTGTTGTAAACAAATGGTTTGGCCTGCAAGCTGGCGCTGTACGTGCAAGCATTATTGAAGACGTACAGGAGCTTTCAGCGCACCCTGACTTTAATTGGAAAAATCCTAACCGCGTGCGCTCGCTCTTCGCGGCTTTTGCCATGCGTAATCCTGCGGCCTTCCACAAAGCCGACGGCAGCGGTTATAACTTCTTGACCGATGCAATCGTTAAGCTGAACGACATTAACCCACAAATCGCAGCACGACTGTTAACGCCGATGCGTGAATGGAAACGTTTTGATGCTATCCGTCAGGATAAAATTAAAACCTGCCTAGAGCGCGTCCTTGCCGTTGAAGGGCTTTCAAAAGATGTCTTTGAGATCGCCAGCAAAAGTTTGAAAGGTTAATTCATATGTGTGGACGCATTGTTTGTATTGGCGATTCAATCACAGAAGGTATTGGTGACAAAGACGCACGTGGCTGGGTCGGTCGCGTCGGTGTGCAACTTGCCAGTGAAGCCGCATGCAAACAGGTTGAGCCGTGGCGAATGATCAACCTTGGCGTTGCTGGCGACACAAGTATCGATATTAAGCACCGCTTATGCAGTGAGGCTTTCTACCGCACACCGCAAATACTGGTTATCGCCGCAGGCATTAATGATACCGCCTATAAAATCTGGCCTGACAAGCGTGGGCAAAAAGTTGATCTACACATGGCGCGCTTTACGTGGAAGGAAAGCTTTAACATTCTTAAAGGCGCTGCCTTCCCCGTTATATCCGTTGGGCCGACGCCTGTAGATGAAAGTAAACTACCTAGTTTATGGCGACCATTTGACGCAGAAGATAAAGGCACAGATATACGCAACGCTGATATTGCCGCTTATAATGAGATGTTAAAACAAGAAGCCGCGCTGGCGGGGTACAGCTTTGTTGATATGTTCGCGCAGCTTGACCACGACCAATTCATTCCTACGCTAGCGGATGGCCTACACCCCGACCATAGGGGATATGATATGATGGCTAAAATTATGGACGCGCATTTCAAGGCCATAGATATTGACCAATATAGTATATAAGGCCGCCAACATTAGATTTTAGGCGTGATTTTCTTTAAGTCATTACTGAGAATGAGGCCAATGTTATCTATGGCTTCGTCATAATCAGAATCCTCATATATTTCAACAATATTCTCAAATTCGCGACTTAATGCGTTATGCGTATCTGTGATATTTTTAAGGTATGAAGGCGCACGGTAGCCAACAAAATCCACACCAAGCGCGACAGCATCAGACACGCTATCGCGCAGCACCGACGAAAGCGGCGATGTTGGATAAGTCCGGTATACCCCTGATTTACTGTAAATCACGCTTTTATTATTCAAGTAAATACGCAAATCATGCGCCTCGGGGTCGTAATTTTTATTAAGCTGCGGTACTTCGCGTCCTTCTGCAAAACGCGTAATACCGATGCGCTTAATGTAAGAATCTCGCGTATAATCAACAATAAAACTCAAATGATCAGTACCAAAACTTTGTAGTTGATGCCCTGCTACGCGTTCAGGCACCAAATCGCGGCCAATAACCGAATTCATAATCTTATCATTGCTTTTTAAGGCGAATATTTGAGAAAAACCGTGAGCATTATCAAGTTTTTTGGCTGCCACATTGTTGAAATCGGCTTTTAAGCCACCTATAAGGCACGGAATATCAACTGCGCCCATATTCATAGCCTTAACATTACGCAATGGCTCTAGGGGAAGGTTACGCGCAGTTAGGCGTTGCGTGATATCGCGCTCCATTTGCTGGATAAGGCTTGTACCGTACGAATAACCAGTGAGGACGATTTGCCCATAAAATGCATTCATCGCGTCAAGGCGTTCACTTTCAGGTAAAACAGCCCAACTATCAAGCTGTACGTCATCGCCCATAATTAAATGGCTTGCTTCGCGGCCTTGCGGCGTTAGTGGATTATTTTTTAAGTTATGCATCTGGTCAGCGGTCTCACCAATCATGCGCTCTTCGCCGTTATTTTCGGCGTTAATGGTAACAATATAACTCGTGATTTTGGTTTCTTCAGGCTTGGTGATGTCGCGCACTATATTGACCAATGAATTATCAATTTGAATGCCGTTAATATGAAGAAGGCCGCCGAGGAAATAATGACGCTTGCGAGCATTTTTTCGCTCTCGTTCGTGACGCTTGGTGATTTCATCTAAATCACTCAAATCGATACCGTTATCACATAAAGCTTTTTTCAAAACAGTACTCATACGCATCACCTCTTTTTTAAAGATGCGTATCTATACACACAAACTTAACAAAAATCAATAAAATACTTAATATAATGCAAATTTACGCAAGCGTAAGCATCATGAAACTAACAAGGCACTGTTTTATTGCAAAAAAAGAGCCGCTAAAAACGGCTCTTTTATAATGCGATAGATATATAAACTTTATTCACCCGCGGAATCGCTTGGCTTACGCACTGTGCGTCTGCGGCGCTTGATTTCCATTTTAGGCCCTGTGTTTTCAGCTGGCGCACTATCCATCTGAGGTGGCTCTTGATTTCCGTTGCTATCATCATTTTTATTCGGTGCACCTTTACGGCGGGCTGAACGATGTGGCGGCACGGGAATAGGCTTTTGTGCCATTTGGTCACGCTCGCTGGTCGCGATTTCAATTTCTAGGCGCGCAGAAACTTTACGCAGCTCATGGACAGCTTCTTGAAGACCACCACGAAGCTCTGCGTCATTTTTCTTTTCTTTCCATGCGCAATACGCTTCTACACATTTCTCTGACGTATCCTTCAGACGTGTTTCAATTTCATCCATGTTTTATACCTTTTTAAATTTTAAAATTATAATGCCAAGATAACACTTTATCGTGTAAAGCTTAACAGAAATAAAATTTTATTTATTCATTACCAAATATTGTGTTTAATTGCTGTGACACACGAATAAAGGTCGTACGTTTTGACAGTTCTTTTAACTGGCGCGCCCCAACGTAAGTACACGCCGAGCGCACACCACCTAAAATATTTTGTAGCGTTTCGCCCTG
>MDTB01070791.1_pt1 | contig 21488 bp, 20 predicted proteins | sample 811161 | NCBI WGS metagenome assembly MDTB01 (sample SAMN05326650, study PRJNA326480) | marine metagenome | isolation source: seawater | place: Mediterranean Sea | collected 2009
GCCGCCGGTTCTTCTTTAAAAACCACTTCTGTCGCCGTTTGTATGGCCTCCATCACCAGTGAAAACTCGCCAAATATCTCTGTGCTTAGGGCGTGAGTACGTACTTCTAATCCATCTACTGCATTGAGAGCGTCAATATAGGACCGAATAGTCGGCGCGTAATCATCCATTAATGGATAAAGGCTAAGTTCAGCAGTGATATTCATAATGCATACACCTAAGTCAGCTTATAAGTCATAGCGGATAGAGAGACCAATATTTCTTGGCTCACCTAATTGTGTATAGAGGTTATTGGTATAGTCATCACGTGGATCATTGCCAAAATAAAGCCCATGTATAGGGTATTTTTTATTGAGTAAATTTCTAGCCCATACAGACAATGTGATTGATTCCTTAACGGATGCTAAGCTGGCATGTAAGAGATTAACATTTTCTGAGCGGCGATTAAAATAATATGCGTACTCATAATCATCCCGACCTTCTACTTGCAATTGTGCATTTAGTGTTGGTAAAACTTGGAAATCGATGGCGATGTAATATTGATAGCTTGCTGCTCGCGGTTGATCTTTACTGTCTGTATTAATGTAACCATATTCATCAAAATCATATACTCGTAAGTTTTTTATTTTCGTATCTATAATAGACCAACTGCTTCGAATTAATAGTCGGTCATTAATTTGTTTTGAAAGTTCAAATTCAAGCCCGAGGCTGTAAGATTTTTCCGCATTATCTTGATAGCCGATAAATGCATATGAAGTAATATGATCATAAAGAAATGTCTCAAATTGTGGATTTTTTCTTTCATTATAAAATACAGTCGCTTGAAATTCGCCGCCATAAATAGTTGTCTTATTACGGACCTCTATATTTGTTAGCGTTTCACGTTCATAACGTAATCGATCAATAAGCTCGTCTTTAAAAACAGGATTTACTGCATTTATGTTTGAGCTAGCATCGGTGTTGACCCCGCTGGGTTTGCTTGCTCTCGATAGTAAAATTGATAAATCATTATCATTGCGTGTAAAGTTGATGCCAGCTTCAATAGAATATAGATCATCTGAGGACTGGCTATTTGTGCCATTGGTATCATCATAGTCATCTTCAAAATGTTCATAGCGAGCACCAAATAATAAATCAATGTTACTCGCTAATTCAGATTCCCACTGACCATAAATAGCTCTCCGTTGAGTTTTATAATCACTATTGAGCGAGGTAGGGTAGCTGCCGATTCGTTCACGGTTTAAATCTACGTTTTGATTTTGAAGGTATAACCCAACGACTAAATTATTTGCTATTATTCTGGAGTCAAAACTGTGGTCTTTTCGGTCTCTTTGATAAAGATCAAATCCGGTAAAGCTTCCATAGGCGCAAGTTATATTTTGGCAAATGTTGCTGTCAGTCCAGTCTTCATCAATACCATAGTTTAAGTTCGCATCGAGGCTTGTGAATTTACTCTCAATGGCGAAGCTGTCGTTAAATTGGAATGTATTTTGAAAGCCGACAGCATTAATCTCTTGTCGGTCATACCCAGGTTGATCACTCTGTGTTTTATAGTCTGTATTGGTCAGTGAGAACGCATCGTAGCCATTGTCTGTATCAATGTGAAGTAGCGTTAAATTGAATTGATTTTTTTTACTGGTTTGCCACAAGATATTGGTTTTGACTTGTAACTCATTAAACTGGCCGGTGTCATCCCGATCGAGAAATTCATTAGTGATATAACCATCACTTGTGTATTTTTGGATAGCGGTTCGGGCAGTCAAAGAGTCATTGATTGCTGAACCATATGCGAGCCCAATTTGGTGGCTGTTATACCTTCCAAAGCCTGCGGCTAAATAATTATTATTCCCGCCAGTATTTGAGATAATATTAATCGCTCCCGCTGATGCAGCAGCACCTAGGCGGGTTCCTTGCGGACCTCTCAATATTTCGAGCTGCTGAATGTCGAATAGAAGGCCGCTTCCAAATAGTCCATTAAGCTCAATGCCATCGACAGTCAGCCCAACTGAAGGATAAGCCTTCGGGTCTACAAATTGCTCCAGATCACCAATGCCGCGGATTTGAATAAAGCGGCCTCTTGAGGCGCCGCCAGAAAAGTTTGTATTGGGTGAAATCGCAAGCAGTTGGTCTAAATGCTGCGCATTAATCGAGTTGACTTGATCATTATCAATAAGACTCAGGCTACCAATAAACTCTGAGGCATTTTTTTTATTTAACGAAGAGTAAACAACAATTTCTTCGAGCGGGCTGCTGGCATAGCTACTTGCAGATATTACACTCAGACAACAGGCAGAAAAAAAATGCAGTAAAGCTTTAATTTTTTGGGTTAATTTTTTAAAAAACATGCGAGTCTCCATAACAAAAATGAAAACCCGGTTATCGAACGTTGGAAGGCCTTGGCGTAAACGCTAAGTGTAAACTCCTATTCCTACGCCGGTACTAACCGGATCAGGTTCAAGGGTTTACCAGCTTCTACAAGCTTATGGCATCTCAGGCTTTAATTAAAAAATTAAAGCCACCCCTCAGGATTCCTCATTATTGTAACTATAGATCGGTTTAATAACCAGTCTCGATCAAATGTGAATAATGAATGATCCAATCAATGGGCCGTTTCACGGGTTCATTTTTTATTTTAAGATAGAACGTGTAATTTTATACGAGGAGATATATGGCCATGAGTAAACCGACGTTACTTTTTTTATGCACCGGTAATGCTTGCCGCAGTCAAATGGCTGAGGGTCTGTGTCGCCATTTTCGCAGTGAGCAGATTGACTGTTATTCGGCTGGCATTGAGCGTCATGGTTTAAATCTCTTGGCAGTAGAAGCTATGGCAGAACTCGGTATTGATATTAGTCAGCACCGCAGTAAACGCTTGGATGAATTGTCCCAGCAATCTTTTGATATTGTGGTCACAGTGTGCGGCCATGCCGACGAGCATTGCCCCGTATTTATTGGCGATACTAAGCGAATTCATCGAGGCTTTGATGATCCCCCAAAGTTGGCTGTTGATGCGGCGAATCACGAAAAAGCAATGCTGCATTACCGGCGGGTGCGCGATGAAATCAAAGACTATATAATGACTTTACCAGAGAGCTTGGCGTAGAGCTAAGTCCCATCGATAAACTGATACGGTCTGCGAGTGCCATGATAAAAAAAATATTGCTGGGCTTTTTCATCTTATTACTTTTGCTAGGTATTGGGATGGCCGTCAAAAATCCGAGTGCCACTGTGGCTGCCTGGCAGCTATTAAGTAATGCTAGCCATTTTCAACGTGATTTGCCCAGCGATGAAGTATTGCCGCAATTAAAAACTGCCAGAGGATTCACCGTCGAACTTTATGCCGAAGGACTTGACCGGCCAAGAATGATGCATCTCACGTCTGTCGGCGACCTGATTGTGAGCGACATTGGCAGTGATTCAATTTTACTCTTAACTGACAATAATAATGATGGTCGCATTGACAGCAGAAAAACCCTGCTAGCTGAACGGCATAATCCGCATGGACTGGTGTTGCATGACGGCTGGCTGTATTTTGCAGAGCCCGATAGTATTAGTCGCGTGCAGTTTGATGATGTCAATCTAGCTGTGATAGGCGAGATTGAAACACTCATTGATAACTTACCTTATGAGGGATTTCATCCGCTGAAAACTTTAGCCATTGCTGAAGATCAGCGCTTAGTTTTCAATGTCGGTTCACCCTGTAATAATTGCCTGCCTGACGATGAGCGATATTCAACGATGATGCGTATTGAACTCGATGGTTCGAATCCGACCATTATCGCCAAGGGTCTGCGCAATAGTGTTGGTTTTGATTGGGCGCCATGGTCTGGGCAACTGTTTGCGACGGAGAACGGTCGTGATATGTTGGGGGATAACTTCCCGCCCGATGAGTTAAATCTTATTGACGAGGGCGGTTTTTATGGTTGGCCTTACTATCATGGCGATAATCAACCTGATCCGGCTATGGGGCAAGACCGGCCCGATTTGTTAGCCATTACTCGGCCACCTGCGTTTCAGTTTAGGCCACATAATGCACCTTTAGGGCTGCATTTTTTGCACACCACTGATCCATTGCCGGCTATATATCAGCGCAGTGCTGTCGTAGCATTGCACGGTTCTTGGAATCGCTCTAGCCTTGATGGCTATAAGGTGACGTCATTACACTGGGCCGAGGATGGCAATATCCACTCGCGTGACTTTTTATCGGGTTTCTTGGCCGATCAAACCGTACTGGGTCGTCCTGTGGGGGTGATCCAAGATCAGCAAGGCAGCGTTTATGTTAGTGACGATTTGGGCGGTAGAATTTACCGCGTGCGACCTAAGTAAGCCTTTGAGAGGCGCATTTACAGTCAGTTTTCCCTGTCGCTGTTTATATTAGACGGATTTAGCGACTCTAAGTGAGTCGCAAATTTCCCTCAGCATGTTAGAATTCCCGCCCTAAAATTACTATTGCCTGATTAGGAGTTCTGTATTGAGCGTTAATTTTGTCGAAGCCTGCAAACTACCCACCCAGTGGGGTGAGTTTCAAATGCATGGCTTTTATGATAAGGCAACAGGTAAAGAGCATATAGCATTGACAATGGGTGATATATCATCGCCTGAGCCCGTGTTAGCCCGTGTTCATTCAGAATGTTTAACCGGTGATGCCTTGTTTAGCTTACGCTGCGATTGTGGTGCTCAGTTGGAGTATGGCCTGGCGGCAATTGCTAAGGCTGGCCGAGGCGTATTGCTGTATCTCAAACAAGAGGGACGAGGGATAGGCTTACTGAATAAGGTCAAGGCTTATCAATTACAAGACGATGGTGCCGACACCGTAGAAGCCAATGAATCATTAGGTTTTGGTGCTGATTTGCGTGACTATAGTATTTGTCAGTCGATGCTAGTGCATCTGTCGGTGAGTCAATTGCGACTGTTGACAAATAACCCTAAAAAAGTGGCTGCGTTAACTGAGCTGGGCTTCGAAATAGTTGAACGAATTGCGATTAGCACTGGCCGTAACTCGCATAATGAAAAATACTTAGACACCAAAGTAGGTAAGTTAGGGCATCTTATCAAGGAATAAACATTCTTTGTCGAAAAAATTATCTTACTCTAGAATTTATTGATTTGACTCATTTGCCCATTGTTGCTGATTGCTGGGCAGTGTCACAAGTCGACGCTCAATGGCCTGCTCAATACCGATTTTATCTAAGCCGCAACTGGCAAGTAAATCCTTGTGTTTGCCATGGTCGACAAAACGATCAGGTAAGCCAAGTTGAAGAATAGGTAGCATAACACCGGTTTGATTCAGATATTCAAGTACCGCAGAGCCTGCGCCACCCTGAATAGTATTTTCTTCTAATGTCACCAATAAATCATGCGATGAGGCGAGTGAGTCTATTAAACCTTCATCCAATGGCTTTACAAAGCGCATGTCAGCAACCGTGTAGTTATGCTGTTCAGCCACTTCAATAGCACGGTCCAATAAAGTACCAAAATTTAAAATAGCTACGCACTGACCGCTGCGACGCAATATACCTTGTCCAATAGGCAGGGCTTCCATTTTGGTACTGATGGGTTTGCCAGGTCCTACGCCTCTTGGGTAACGAATGGCGGCAGGCCCATTAAATTGATAGCCGGTATAAAGCAGCTGTCGCGTTTCATTTTCGTCAGATGGCGCCATCACTATCATATTAGGAATGCAGCGTAAAAAGGATAAGTCAAAACTTCCTGCATGAGTAGGGCCGTCTTCACCTACTAAGCCGGCACGATCAATTCCGAAAGTGACATCTAAGTTTTGTAGCGCAACATCGTGGATTAATTGGTCATAGGCTCGCTGTAAAAACGTTGAGTAAATAGCAACTATGGGTTTTTTACCTTCACAGGCTAAACCTGCAGCAAAGGTAACCGCATGCTGTTCAGCGATAGCCACATCGTAATAGCGATCATGAAATCGTTCAGAAAATTCGACCATTCCCGATCCTTCACACATCGCGGGAGTAATGCCTATCAGTCTGTCGTCTTGTGCAGCCATGTCACAAAGCCACTGACCAAAAATATCTTGGTATTTGATTTTTTTAGCTGGTGGAATGACTTGCTCGATTAATTCATCAGCGTCCTTAACGGCGGCGGCTTTTATTGGCTGTTCGATTTTGTTCACCGCATGGTAGCCAACAGGGTCGGCTTCAGCTGGTGCAAAGCCTTTTCCTTTAGTGGTGTTGATATGCAGTAAGCGTGGGCCTTTCATCAATAACATATTGCGTAAAGTGGGTATTAATGAGTCTAGATCGTGACCGTCGATGGGGCCAATATAATTAAATCCCAATTCTTCAAACAAGGTGCCTGGCGCGACCATGCCTTTCATATGCTCTTCGGTTCGTTGCGCTAACTCCCACGCAGGCGGTATCTTAGACAACACTTTTTTACTGCCTGCTCGCAATTGAATATAGGTTTTACTGGCCCATATTTTCGAGAAATAGGTGGCTAGGCCGCCGGTATTTTTGGAAATCGACATCATGTTGTCATTCACAATGACCAGCATATTGGCATCGGTATCGGCGGCATGATTGAGCGCTTCGAACACCATGCCAGCGGTCATCGCACCATCACCAATGACGGCGACAGTTTGACGAGCTGGCTGTTCATCTTTATAGCTAATTGCCATACCCAATGCAGCACTGATACTGGTACTGGAATGGCCAACACCAAAGCTGTCGTATTCACTTTCACTTCGTTTAGGAAAGCCGGCCAAGCCATCGGTTTGCCTCATAGATAGCATGCTATCGCGACGACCGGTCAGAATTTTATGCGGATATGTCTGATGACCAACATCCCAAATTATTTTGTCACGTGGCGTGTCGAGCAGATAATGCAATGCGACGGTCAGTTCAACTACGCCTAACCCAGCGCCAAAATGGCCGCCCGATTGACCGACGCAATACAATAAATGGGCACGCAGTTCGTCAGCTAGTTGCGGTAGCTGTGATTCATCTAAATCACGTAAGAGTTCTGGCAATGGGGCAAGATCGAGCAACGGCGTTTCAGGACGTTGCTCGGGGAAGCATTGGTATTGGCGAGGTTTGGTCATGTAATGGTGATCTTCTTGCTGAGCAGGCCTTAATTACGAGTGTTGAAACACTGTCATTAACAATTTAATGCCCCATCTTACAGCACTCGGCGCTCGATTTCTTGCCTATTGAACGCTTCATTTGTATATAAATAGCTGTACTTTATTTATAGGCTTTCACGGCCGATTCATAAGGGAAATTAAAGCCCAGCGCAGGCAAGATAATGTAATCGATGATATAAGTTAAGTGCTTGATTAATTTGATCTTTTGATAATAAAACGGGCTAGGTCGCGCAGTGGTGCGGCCTTGTGGTCGAATACGGATAAACTCGCTTGCGCTCTATCGCATAATGCCTGCGCTTCAGTTTTTGCTGCCTCTAGGCCTAATATTGCTGGATAAGTCGCTTTGCTGGCGGCAATATCAGCTCCCTGTGGTTTACCTATATCAATGGACTCACCTTCAATATCTAAAATGTCGTCCTGAATTTGAAAAGCGAGACCGATGGCTTGCGAATACTCTGACAGAGCTTGTTGTTGGCTGGCACTTGCTGCCGAGCAGCTGCCCCCCATGGCGACAGCCGCTTCGATTAAGGCGCCAGTCTTCAGTTTATGCATGGTCACTAACTCAGAATACGACAGGCTCTTGCCAGTAACGGCTAAATCAATCGCTTGTCCGCCAACCATGCCATTAATGCCCGCAGCTTCTGTTAGCTGTGTAAGTAGTTTTAAGCGGAGTTGATCTTCGCCATTGCCTGCCTTAGTGAGTAAGGTAAACGCAAGGGCTTGTAGCGCATCACCGGCTAAGATTGCATTTGCTTCACCAAAGGCAATATGGCAACTTGGCTTGCCCCGTCTTAGCTCGTCATCGTCCATGGCGGGCAAGTCATCATGTATCAGTGAATAGCAATGAACGAGCTCGACCGCCGCAGCTGCACAGTCAATCATCTCGGAATCGGTATCAGATGATTGGCAAGCCTGAGCTGCCATATAGACTAGCATAGCGCGAATACGTTTTCCGCCATCTAAACAACTGTAATTAAGTGAGTCGAGTAATGGCTTAGCGGCCGATTGTTTGACGATTATTTTCGAATGAAGATCAATAGCGTCTTTTAAAAAACACTCAAGCCTTTGCTGATGTTTTGCAAAATAAGCAAATAGCGAATCAGTCGTCATCGGAAGCTGTAGGCATATCGTCAAGCGTTGATTGACCGTTTTTCTCGGTGAGTATTTTAACGGCCTGCTCAGCCTCATTAAGTGCGGCTTGACAGGTGCGTGTTAGTGCAATGCCTTTTTCAAAACTGGTTAATGACTGCTCTAAACTGAGGTCGCCAGCCTCAAGTGTGTCAACTAATGCCTCGAGTTCCGCTAGGGATTGCTCGAAGTCAGGTTTTTTTTTGCCTTTAGCCATAATGCCTTATAGTTCTCGTTGATTCGATCGATTAATAAACATTTTTATCATGCAAGTTCGCATAATATCAATTTTTTTTTGTTTATGCAGTCTTGTTTGTATTCTATTTTAATCAATCTTTGTATCTTGCTATGATAGTTAGGTAAATAGCTTAGTCAAATTGAAAGATTAGATCATATACAGCGGTGAGCTAAAGATCTCTCTCAAGTAGACTGTATAATTGCAAAAAACGAATCGATGTTAATTAGCCAAAGGTGGTGTTTGAAGTGGATTTAGCAACATTAGTTGGGATTGTCGGAGCTTTTTTAATTATTGGAGTTGCGATGTCCCTAACTGGCGGTCTAGGTATTTATTTTGATATTCCTGCATTAATTATCGTCGTTGTCGGAACAATATTTGTGGTGTTGATGAAGTTTAGTCTCCCTCAGTTCTTAAGCTGTTTTCGGGTTGCCGGGAAGGCATTTATTGATAATCCAATCGATCCTGTGGAATTGATAAATGAAGTGGTTGAACTGGCTGATGTCGCGCGTAAAAATGGCCTGTTGGCGCTGGAAGATAAAGAACTAAGCCATCCTTTTTTACGCAAGGGTATTGAGCTTTTGGTTGACGGTCACGATGCTGACATTGTAAGAAATCTGTTACTTAAAGATTTGCATGAAACCACTAAGCGTCATGAGATCGGTTCAGCAATTTGGCAAAAGATTGGTGACACGGCTCCCGCTATGGGCATGGTAGGCACCTTAATCGGTTTAGTGGCAATGCTGGCTAATATGTCCGACCCCTCATCAATTGGCCCGGCTATGGCGATCGCATTACTGACGACGCTCTATGGCGCAATGATTGCGCATATGATTGCCTTACCAATTTCTGACAAAGTTACCTTACGCAAAAATGAGGAGGGCCGAATAAAGCATATGATTATTGACGCTCTGATGGGTATTCAAGCCGGTCAGAATCCACGAATTATCGATTCGATGTTACGTAATTATCTTCCTGTCAATAAACGTGAGTTGGCAATTTAGTCAATATTCAGATTTTGACTGAGGCACATAAAAATGTTATTTGATGAAGAGGAATGCGAATGCCCCCCCAAGGGCTTACCGGCTTATATGAGCACCTTTGCCGATTTAATGGCACTATTGATGTGTCTCTTTGTGTTATTGCTTTCTTTTGCCGAGATCGATGCCATTAAATTTAAACATTTAGCGGGCTCGATGCGGATGGCCTTTGGTGTTCAGCGCGTGGTAGAAGCTGATCAAATTCCTTTAGGCACTAGTATTATTGCACAAGAGTTTAGCCCAAGCCGAGCTGAGCCAACAGTGATCAATACGGTCACGCAACAAAGCATTGATCAGGTATTAAAAAAATTACAGGTTGACTCGACGCGCTTAAGTGAATCTGCAGGTCTTGATAAAACGGATGTACTTCGCAAACAGCTTGAGAAATTGTTCTTGCAAACTCGAAAGGATGCTATTGAGTTAGCTAATGCCTTGTCAGAACAAATTGCGAAAAATGAAGTAGAGATAGAAACGCAGGGTCGAGAGATCACAGTAAGAATTAAGGAGCAAGGTTCTTTTGCCTCGGGTTCTGCGAGTTTACAACCTGGATTTAATCAAGTTCTTTATGATGTGCGTGATGTATTGATTGATAAGCCGGGTAATATTCATGTTCAAGGTCACTCAGATGATGTCGCGATTTCAACTGCTCGCTTTCGCTCGAACTGGGAACTTTCTAGTGCTCGTGCTGTGAGTGTGGCGCATGCGCTGTTGAGTGGTGGAGTGCTAGATTCGCAACGATTTATTGTCAGCGGTTTCGCGGACAATAATCCCTTGAAGGCAAACATTGACCCAGTTTCGCGAGCGGCTAATCGGCGTGTTGAAATTGTGATTCGGCAAGATATTACCACTGAATTACAGGCGCAACTTAACCATTTAAAGGCAAAAGACCCAAAACGCTATCATCATGTAGATTCTGAGTCTTTCCGGCGATTTAATATTCGCCCAGATGAGGTTTTTTAATGGCTTGCTAATGCTGCCAACCAGGAGTGTTATTGTGGACGACGATAATTTATTTAGCCAACATCTCGACGGTGTTAAGCCGCTAAAGACAGTTGACCGTGCTAAGTTAAAAAAAACGGTCAGTTCTGTTTCAAAGGCTTACCAGCGTCAAGCTGCGGTTGGCGATCATCAATCAGATCTTGACAATAATTCTATCGTATCTGTTTCTGATGACTATGTTGATATGGTGAAATCATTAGACGTTTTGAGTTTCAAGCGGGCCGGTATTCAAGATGGCGTATTTAAAAAGTTCCGCCTTGGTAAATACAGTATTGATGGCCGTTTAGACTTACATCGACGAACGGTAGTTGAAGCGCGGCAAGAAGTGTTTAGTTTTATTAGCGAGGCCACAGTTCGCGACGCCCGCTGTTTGTTAATCTTGCATGGTAAAGGTGAGCGAAATATTAATCAGCAGGCTAAGTTAAAAAGTTATGCTGCGAAATGGTTAAAAGAGATTCCGCAAGTAATGGCCTTCCATAGCGCTCAAAAACACCACGGTGGTACCGGTGCTTTATACGTCCTGCTCAAAAAAAGTGAACGCTTGAAAGAAAAAAATCGCGAGCGTCTAGGCCGTAGCTAGTAAAGATAAAAATTGGTTTTTGTAGGATAAATACGTAATGCAAATTGTTATACCATTCCAATCGCCAGAGTTAGAATTGCAAATTCAGCAATTGAGTCAATCGATTGAGCTGATTGTGTTGTCACCGAATGAAGTGATTCCAGCTACCGTTAATCCAGAAGTATTACTCACTTTAGGTGTTGAAGAAAATCATCAGTTAGTGGCTTTTTTGAGTGATAAAAGCAACGATAATTCAGCGCTCCAGTGGTTGCATGTGTTTGGTACGGGGGTAGATTACTTCCCTTTCGATTTGATTGGCAATCGATTATTAACTTGTTCTCGCGGTGCCCACTCTTTGCCCATCGCTGAGTGGGTGATGGCCATGATACTGACGGCCGATAAAAATCTGCCCGATGCTTGGGTCTCGCAGCCACCAGAGCAATGGCATAGCGCGGAATTGGCGCAAACTAGCGGGAAGACGTTGGCGTTACTGGGGTTTGGTTCTATCGGTCGCTTGGTGACAGAGCGGGCACTGGCCTTTGGTATGCAAGTAAAAGTACTTGCTCGTCGACCTCGGAATAATTTGCCTGATGGCGTTAATGCAGTGAGTGACTTATCGGCACTCTTGTCAGACGCTGATCATGTGGTGTTAGCAGCACCTGCTACAGCCGATACGCATCATATTATTAATCAAGCGACGCTGAAATACTGCAAGCAGGGCGCGCATCTGATAAATGTGGCTCGAGGTTCACTCATTGAACAACAGGCCTTACGAGAATCCTTAGATAATGGACAGCTTAGATTGGCCTCGCTTGACGTAGTTGAACCCGAACCTTTACCTGCGGGACATTGGTTGTATCAGCATGAATCGGTGCGATTATCTCCGCATATCTCATGGAGTGCACCGCAAATATTGGAGCGCTTAGCTCTTCCGTTTGTTGAAAATATCCGTGCCTACCTCGAGGGCCAACCGTTGCAAGGTTTGGTTGATCTAGAACAACGCTATTAGATTGAAACTCTTTTCTTAGTCTTTATTTCCGTGGTTAATGCGCTATCAATACACCGTGATACCATGCTTTAATAATAATTTGGGCAATACATTATCAAGTCGGTTAATATCTTCACTTTTCAGCTCCAAAAAGGCCAGCTGTTGTTTTTTATAGTGATCGATTCGCAGAAGTTTTTGACTTATTGATGCGGCTTCTTCATGCAGTTGCCAGCATTCAATGTGTAAGTTGGCTTGTGGTAGATAAAAGTCGCAACAGCCCTTCGCTTGGTCAGCTAAGGGCCATCGATATGCATGAACGACATTCATTAGATAAAGCCAATTACAGACTTGGTTGTGCTGTTGATTAGTCGTAGGGTGGCCATCGCGGCCAGACCAATTTATTTTTTTTGAAAAATTTAAGGCGGTTTGTAGTTCATGATTTGATGATTTATTTTCCGCATTTAATGATCTGTCGATTGGCTGTTCGCTGCGGCTCAATTGTTCTAGCGCGAATTCTAAACCCGTTTGGTTCAGTATATCTCTGGGCCAGACTGTATAAGGTACGCCAGACTCGGGGTGTTCTTTTTCGATACCGCCCAAACTTTCCCCCAAGGACGTTATTGTCCAACCCTTATGAAAGCGGATCTGCCAGCCCAACTCTGCCAGTAGCGCATTGAAGCGATGACTACCTATATCGAAACGTTTACCCAAGACTTCGACATTGAGCGGAATCTCTAGTAACTCCTGAAAAATAGCGTGTTCAATAATGCTTTTTGGCCAACCGATATACTCACCAAACTTTTGGCTTTGAATATACTCACCGCCCTCAAATTCGCCTTTGCCGGTTAGCCGCCAATTCTTGTCTATTTTCTCTATCCAAGATTTTTCAGTCAGGAAGTTAAATAACGATTGACTAGGGATATCGAAGTGTTTGGCCAGCGCAGTGGTTGACATAACATTGTAATTGGTTTTTTTTGACAGTGTCATAATGCAACCTAGAGGCTAAATGGCCTGATGATGATTAAGATGACAATCGCAAATAATGCAATCACTGGCGCCTCATTAAACCAGCGGTAAAAACTGTGGCTATGTGGCTGCTCGCCAGTCTCAAAGCGTCGAATATAACGCCCGCACTGAATGTGGTAGGCCAGCAGGCAAGCGACGAAAGCCAGCTTGGCCCAAAACCACGGTTGTGCAAGGTAGTAGTCGAGATTATAGCTGGTGAGCCAAACGCCAAAACCGATGGCTAAATACGAAAAAGGCGTAATGAAACGGAAGAGTTTTTGTTCCATAACTAATAGTTGCGCTCTGACATTGTCCTCGGTCGACATAGCATGATAAACAAATAGCCGAGGCAGATAAAAAATGCCAGCAAACCAACAGACAACAAAAATAATATGAAAGGCTTTGATCCACAGCATGGCTTAATTTCTCACAGGCAGTCTCAATTAGAACAGATGGTGATTTTTCATCAGCGTAATGGCCGTTTGTAATGGTTGATTATTGAATTAAATAGCATCTTGTCATGGTAATGCAAAGAATGCACTTTTGTTTTACTCTGTGGACTTTTATCATTCCTCTTCGGAGAAGTTACGATGATGCTTGCCTGCCTGTTATTGTTCAATATTTACACATTTTAACGTGAAATATGGCTTAGCATTATAGGACTTTAGGTACGGGCCTTAATAAAAGGATAAAACAGTGAATACGACAAACCCAACCATTCGTGTTGGTGTGATAGGCGCCACAGGTTATACCGGCTCAGAATTACTGCGATTATTATTGGCGCATCCGCAGGTTTCGTTAACCCGTGTGACTTCACGCAGTGAGACCGGCACTCTATTAGCCGATTACTGGCCCAATTTGCGCGGTCACTGTGAATTGGCATTTACCGTGCCAGAAGCCAAGGATTTAGCTGAAGCCTGTGAGGTGGTTTTCTTTGCCACTCCGCATGCAGTGGCGATGAATATGATGCCAGAATTAATAGAACTTGGCGTTAAAGTAATTGATTTATCAGCTGATTTTCGATTAAAGGACGTGGCGCAATGGGAACATTGGTACGGCGTTAAGCATGCTTGCCCTGAATTAATAGCCTCAGCGGTTTATGCTTTACCGGAAACTCATCGTGAACACATTCGAGGGGCTCAATTACTGGCTTGTCCTGGCTGTTACCCCACTTCGGTTCAGTTAGGTTTTTTGCCCTTGCTGGAACAGGGCCTTATTGAAACCGATTATCTGATAGCGAATTCAGCCTCGGGTGTGAGTGGCGCGGGGAAGCAAGCCAAAGTTGCTAATCTCTTTGCCGAGGTTGGTGATAATTTTAAAGCCTATGGGGTGGCGGGCCACCGGCATTTGCCTGAGATTGAACAAGGACTTAGCGACATGGCTGGCGAAGCAGTGACACTGACCTTCGTGCCGCATTTACTGCCGATGATACGAGGTATTCATTCTACATTGTATTGTAAGCCGAAAGATTTCTCGCAAGACTTTCAAGCGCTTTACGAGCAGCGCTTTAGTGATGAGCCTTTTGTCGATATATTGCCTGCCGGTCAATACCCTGAAACCCGCAGTGTTAAAGGGACTAACCTCTGCAGAATCAGTATTCAGCCTATTGCTTCTTCCTCCATGCTGGCTATTTTGGTGGTCGAAGATAACTTGGTCAAAGGCGCGGCGGGCCAGGCGGTTCAAATTATGAATATCCTGTTTGACTGGCCTGAAACGGCCGGTCTATCGAATATTGCCTTACTGCCCTAAGGGAAGCTATGAAAATAGGTCAGAGTTTTGTCCTGCGATTGACGGCATACAACACCTTTCGAGTGATTTTATTGATTGCGCTCATGCTACTGATGATTGCTGTCGGCTTCTATTTGAGTTATCGCATTGGACTGTCTGAAAGTCATCGTCTACGGGCAGAAAATGCCTCACTTAATGAGGCTGTGGCGCAGCTGTATTCTGACCTTGCACAGGCTAGACAGCGAGCCGTTAGTGCAGATAAGGCAGAAGAAATTGCTCGGTTAGCCAATGAAGAAGTTCGTTTATCGCTACTCACTTATGGACAAGAGATTGCAGATTTAGAGGCCGATATTGCCTTTTATCGAGGTTTGATGGCGCCTGACGAGCTTGCTAATGGTCTAGCCATTCACGATTTTTACCTGAGTTATGAAGACGATACTGATTTTTATCATTACACGGCTATTTTGACTCAGTCGACGATCAAGCACTCGGTACTTAAAGGTTCGGTGATGATGGAGTTGTTGGTTCAAGGTTCCCATGATACTGAACGCATTACTTTTTCTGATTTACCGGGTTTCACCGATTCAATGCCGGCGCGACTACGGTTTCGTTTTTTTCAACGTCTACAGGGGCAATTCAAATTGCCGCAAGAACTTCAGCCTGTTAGCATTGTGCTAATTGCCGAAACGAACGGTAAAAACCCACAAAAAGTGTCGCGAAGTTTTCAATGGCAGGCACTGCTAGGAGCGAATTGATGTTTAATAATAAAGCTAAGGGTACACTGATGAGTGCAGAAAATACGACTTTGATTGCCAAGGGTGCTGAGATTAGTGGCGAGATAAAGTTTTCCGGCTGCCTTGAAATTGAAGGCACGGTGCTCGGAAACATTATTGCCGAGCCGAGTTGTGAAAAGTCGCAAGTTAGAATCCAGAACAGCGGCCAAGTAAAGGGCGATGTTTGCGCACCAGTGATCATTGTTAACGGTCAAATAGAAGGGAATGTTTATTCATCGAAACGGGTTGAATTAGCGACCAAGGCCTTAGTCTGCGGCGATGTCCATTATCAAATGATGGAAATGGTTAAAGGTGCTCAGATTAATGGGGGCTTAATGTATACCGAAAATTTAACCCAAAAGCTTTTAGAAGCTTCTGATTCAGCCAGCCAAGTTGTTGATTCAGATAATATTTTAGGTCAATACGTCGATTCGGGCCTGAATGGCTAAAAAGCGGCTAACCTCTTGTGATATAATCACACCTAGTTCATTAGAATTCTGAGCATTATTTTCTAGATTGAGAGAGTTCGTCTAAACTCTCTCGAAAATCTCTATGAAGGAATCGCATGAGTACCGATACCACTCACAAAGCATCAACATTAGTCTTTACCGAGCGAGCCGCTATTAAAGTCAAGAGCCTGATCGATGAAGAGGAGAACGATGCCTTAAAACTTCGGGTGTTTGTTACCGGGGGTGGTTGCGCGGGCTTTCAGTATGGCTTTACCTTTGATGAGTTGGTCGCCGATGATGATGCTGTGATCGACAATGCCGGCGTTAGTCTCGTGGTAGATTCGATGAGCTATCAATATTTAGTCGGCGGCAGTGTTGATTATACCGAAGGGCTTGAGGGGTCTCGATTTGTTGTCGACAACCCTAATGCCGATTCTACCTGTGGTTGTGGCTCGTCTTTTTCTGTTTGATCTTATCAGCTTGTATCGACTGATCCCTATGCAAAGTAAACTCCACCAAGTATTGTTGCTTTATTGGCATTAGTTGCCTTACCCAAATCAACTGTCTGCTTCGCTAAAGTTTGCTTCGCAAACCATGCAAATGCAGCGGCTTCCAGCCAATCAGGATCAATTCCAAGCGCTTCTGTTGTTACGAAACGGTGATCGGGGCAGGCAGCGGCTAGCAGCGCTAATAAAAAGCGATTATGCGTGCCACCGCCACAGCAATATACCGTCTTAACTTCATCGGGTAACGCAAGTAAGTGGGCGGCAATCGTATCGCAACTTAGCTGCGAAAGTGTGGCTTGGACATCTTCAGTTGAAATATGCCGTGCATCGGTATCGGCCAATACCGCGTCTAACCACTGCAGGTTAAATTGTTCTCTGCCGGTGCTTTTAGGTGCCGTTAAAGCGAAGTAAGGGTGAGCTTTTAATTGATTTAATAATGCCGTTTGGCATTGGCCTGTACTTGCCCATTGGCCACCATTATCAAATGGCTGTTTCTTATGACGCCGAATCCAGCCGTCTAATAAAGTGTTAGCAGGGCCAGTATCGAAGCCGCTAACAATTTCATTGTTGACCACAACGGTGATATTGGCGATGCCACCCAAATTTAAAATTATACAGGGCCCTGTTTGATCTTGACAGATAGCCCTGTGAAAAGCAGGTGTTAATGGCGCGCCCTGTCCACCAGCAGCGATATCGCGTCGGCGGAAGTCCGCCACGGTGGTAATGCCGGTCAGTTGAGCGATGGTGTTAGGGTCAGCGATCTGTAAGCTAAAACTCGGCACCGTATTGGGTGAGGGCGAAGGTCGGTGGCGAATGGTTTGCCCGTGACTTCCAATAGCGGTTATATCTTTGTTGGAATATTGAGTTTTGCTAACAAGCGCTATTGCTGCTTCTGCAAACAATGCGCCTAGGCTGCGATCGAGGCGGCCCATGGTTTCAATTTCATTGGTGCCCGGCTGGCATAAAGCATGAACTAGTTGCTGTGTTGCTTGGGGAATAGCATGACTATGCGTGGCTATTAATTTAGGCCGGTTAGTGCGGCTAAACTCAAGTAAAGCAGCGTCGATGTTGTCGACGCTGGTGCCAGACATCAAGCCAATAAACAGCGGATTCATTGATTGCTGGCAAGTTTAAAGGCGCTACTGTTACTCGCTAATTGCATCTGTGTCGATGTAATGCTAGCAATAAAATCCGCTTTAAAATCGGATTTAAGACGTTTGGCTTTAGGTAATTTCTTTAAAATTGTGCTTGGGTTGCGGTGCACCCCATTGACTAGAAACTCATAGTGTAAATGAGGGCCTGTGCTGAAGCCTGTGCTGCCTACTTGACCGATAATTTGACCTTGTTTGACTCGCTGGCCTTTTTTAGTAAAGCGCTTGTGTAGATGCAGGTATTTTGTGACGTAAGATTCACCATGACGAATAAAGATATAATGGCCATTTGCATTATTATAGTTTGACGCTATCACATGGCCATCGCCAGTTGAGAAAATGGGGGTTCCTGTTGGCGCTGCGTAATCAATGCCGCGATGAGGTTTAACTTCGTTGGTAATTGGGTGAAGGCGTCGCATATTAAATCTCGAGCTGACGCGAGTAAAATCCAGCGGCGCTCGAAGAAACGCTTTGCGCATACTGATACCGTCTTCGTTATAATAGCCAATATCGCCGTCGGGGTCGGTATAGCGGTAGGCATTATAGGTTTTGCCGCGGTTAACGTACTGAGCAGCGATAATCGCTCCTTCATCAATTTTTTCACCGTCTAAAAAGTGCTCTTCATAGGCCACGGTAAATTGATCGCCATTACGCACATCAAGAACAAAATCAATGACACCGCCAAAAATATTGGCCATGTTCATAGTGGTTGAAGGCGAGATATTGGCTCGTTCTGCTGACATTGACAGCGAGTCACTCACTTTCGCGCTGCGGTAAACGACTCTGATATCTGGCTGACGAGTATGCGTGGTCACAGTAAACTGGGCTTGCTCATCTTTCCGAGTAAAGTGAATGCTTTCAAGCAGAGATTTTCGCCTTATCACTTCGACCAAGACTTTATCATCGTTGATAACAAACTCGAGACTTTCGCCAGGGAACATTCGGGTTAATGCTTTGCCTTCCGTGCTAGAGTTGACAACGTTTAGGACCTCGCGGGCACTCAGGCCAACGCGATCAAACACCATCGATAAGTTATCTCCAGGCTTAATGGGTTGAGCAAAACGTTGGTGTTCTGCGACAACCGCTTCGGCTAGCGGCTCATTACTGTTATCTGCATTCGAATTAGTAGAGGCTTGACTATTTAAATCGCTGTTGGCCTGTGCGGCTAAAGACCGTTCACTGAGTGAGTTGGGCAGCTGATCATGATTGTCTTTAATGGCTGAGGTTGATGATCCAATCGCTGGCAGTGACAGAGAGATGGTCTCGCGCTTAGTTTTTCCGTTAGCGTTGGCCGCCGAGCTATCTATTAGTGAGAGTGAAGAACCATTCTTAAAGGGTGCCATACTGCTAAATGCCAACACTAACAAGCATAAGCATAGACCGCCAAGGGTTGCTGGAAGCCGTGAAGAGGGACGAATTTGTCTGTGTCGGAGCCAGCATTGGCGCCAAGCGCTGTTAGCGGTCGGGGTATTGAATGGGACAGCGTGTCGTTGTTCAGCCATAAAGTGGATTCGTAACTGTGTCTATTGGCAAACCGTTATTAGTTTTATGGCATAATAGTATACCAAAATAAATTCGCTTAATGATTGAAAACTCGCGAGATTTTGGTTTTTTTATGCAACAATTTCATTTTTTTACCGTTGCTCTGTCTATTTTAAACTTAAATCGTTTGTTATTAGACTTCATTTCATCCGATTGAGGAGTTAAAACACATCATGTCAGCCGCTATTTTGGATGATTTACAATCCCGACAACTGATTGCGCAGCTCACTGCAGAAGACGCACTGCAGGTGCATCTTGCCAGTGGCCCCCAGACGGTTTATTCAGGCTTTGATCCCACCGCCGATAGTTTGCATATTGGTAGCTTGGTTCCTCTATTAGCTTTACGTCGCTTTCAGCTAGCGGGACATAGTCCTATTATCTTAGTTGGCGGTGCGACGGGATTGATTGGTGATCCTAGCTTTAAGGCTGAAGAGCGAAAGTTGAATAGTGCAGACACTGTTGCCAAGTGGGTTGACAGAATTCAGCATCAAACCGCCCAGTTTGTTGACTTTGGGGCGACCGCTAATCCTGCGAAAGTCGTCAACAACCTCGACTGGACGGCAGGTATCGATCTACTTGATTTTCTTCGCGATACGGGGAAGCATTTTTCCGTCAACAATATGATTCAAAAAGAGTCAGTCAAACAGCGATTAGTGCGAGATGGCGCTGGTATCTCTTTTACAGAGTTCACCTATATGATTTTGCAGAGCTACGATTTTGCGGAGCTTTATCAGCGCCATGGTTGTTCGGTGCAAATTGGTGGTAGCGATCAGTGGGGAAATATCACCGGCGGTATTGATTTAACGCGCCGTCTTCATCAGGCTCAAGTGTTTGGCGCAACCTTACCGTTAGTGACCAAAGCGGATGGCACTAAATTTGGAAAAACCGAGTCGGGCACTGTCTGGTTAGATCCTGCTAAGACCTCAACTTATGCGTTTTATCAGTTTTGGATGAATACTGCCGATGAAGATGCTTATAGATTCCTGCGCTTTTTTACGTTTCTATCGCTCGATGCTATTGAAGAAATAGAGCGGTCTGATGCCAAAATTCAGGGGCGAAAGCAGGTGCAGAGCCTATTAGCGACTGAGGTGACGCGGCTAGTCCACGGCGATCAGGGATTGGCTGCTGCAAAACGGATTTCAGACGCACTGTTTTCTGGCGAATTAAATAGCCTCGCTGAGGCCGATTTTGCTCAGTTAGCGCTCGATGGCTTGCCCTGCACCGAGGTGCAGGGCAGTGGTGCCGGCTTGGCCGAACTGCTGGTTGATTCTGGCGTTGCGGTGACGCCTCGCGGAGATGTGACTTTAGGTCAGGCAAGAAAGTTCATTAACAGCAATGCTATCGCCGTTAATGGCACAAAAATTACGGACGAGACAGCGCAATTAAAGGCCAAAACCGGCTATTTCGGCCGCTACCACCTCATTAAGCGCGGAAAGAAGGTGTTTCACTTGCTTCAATGGCGCTAACATTCCCATAAAGACCCTCGATTGACTACTTTTCAATCATCCCAGGATTGGCTTTGCTTTTTGTTCTAACACACCCATTTGGTAGTAAACACTTATTTTAAAAAAGTTAAAAAAAAACAGTTGCAAGCAGGCAAAGTCTCCGTATAATGCCTCGCTCGGTTGAAGGGCTGAGGATTAAAAACCTAAGTCAAATGAACCAACTAGAGCGACACAAGCTGTCGTCCTGTTATTTAAAAACTTAATCAAATCATGCGTGTAGGTGCTTACTAGATAGATAGTACGATAGTATGCTTTTGCTTTTTAAAAGCGTACAAACTAAATATCAATAGTAAGTGTCCTACTAAAATTTTTATATTTTATACGTTCATTTATTTGTTGAGCCAAATCGGGTGTCGATGGTTGTTGCTAGAGCTTTCTGTTGCAACAGCAAAGACGTCCACTTGTATTTAAACTGAAGAGTTTGATCATGGCTCAGATTGAACGCTGGCGGCAGGCCTAACACATGCAAGTCGAGCGTGAAAGCACTTCGGTGTGAGTAGAGCGGCGGACGGGTGAGTAACGCGTAGAAATCTACCTAGTAGTGGGGGACAACCTGGTGAAAACCAGGCTAATACCGCATACGTCCTACGGGAGAAAGCGGGGGATCTTCGGACCTCGCGCTATTAGATGAGTCTGCGTAAGATTAGCTAGTTGGTGGGGTAAAAGCCTACCAAGGCGACGATCTTTAGCTGGTCTGAGAGGACGATCAGCCACACTGGAACTGAGACACGGTCCAGACTCCTACGGGAGGCAGCAGTGGGGAATATTGCAC
>MDTB01160097.1_pt1 | contig 21488 bp, 19 predicted proteins | sample 811161 | NCBI WGS metagenome assembly MDTB01 (sample SAMN05326650, study PRJNA326480) | marine metagenome | isolation source: seawater | place: Mediterranean Sea | collected 2009
GGTGCTTTAGACATTAATTTCACTTCTACGGGATTCCCCTCAGCAACTTCCCGACAGAGTTGAAAGGCATCGAGCATGCTTCCCTTACCATCTTGGAACGTGCATTTCTTATCAACATCAAAAGCTATCCATGTACTGGAACCGGTTGGTTGGTACTCAAGCAAAGTGTGCCCATTGTTGTAAGAATTCATTGGTTGCAAGGTATGGGTCGATACAACTCTTGTTCTTATTCCATGCCCTCGCACCAACTGCTCGACAAAGCTGGCAAGCGGCCCGCAAGTCAAAGAAAGAAATCTCTTGCCCGCTTCCCTTTCCAGTTCACGAATCGTAGATCCGTCATCTGAATTCCCCCGAATGGCAAGCAAGGAACAAAAGAGTAAATTATTCAATCCAGCTTCCTCGTCCCATACAATTCGTTGGGCATTACGAACTTGAGGCTTGGCAAACCGGTATATGCCGGGAATCGAACAATCATATATTTCATTCTCGAAGGCATAGGTTCCGGCTTTGATGAACAATTCCTCGGGCAAATCAATCTCTTGGATATCAGCTCCCTTGGGATGAACGGGCTTCAGAACACCATTCTTTCCCGTTCTAACGACCACGCTTGGGTCATTGGAAAGAACTTGGCTTGTTTTTAAGAATCGAGAAATGGCAGAAAGAAAACTCAAGTTGAAAAACATTTCAATATGATATCAGAACGCTCAATATCTAAAGTAAGCAACGGCTTGTCCGGTTGGATGAGGCAGGTCCGGCAACGGTTCAAAAACGACATCGATCCCGTATTCGTAGGCGACTTTTTGAAAAAAATCTTGATCTATAAATGCGGGAGCCATCATCGGATGCTTGGCTTCGTAGAGAAACCCAAGAGGATACCTGTTATGATTGAAGGTAAAAAGAAAGACTCCATCGGTTTCCATTACCTCCTTCAAGTTGTTAAACAACAAGTCAATCTGCTCTAGGGAAAGATGAGTAATAACGGACTGAGCGATTGCAAAGTTCATTTTCCTCTCAAATCTTTGAAAGGGTAGCTTATCACTGACCTCCGTACGATAAGACTTACTACAACCGACTTCACCCATAATCGCCGCACCAAGTTCCTTGTAAGGCGGATAAGGATCTACCCCAAAGAAGTTGCCATCTTTTAAATAAGGAACGGCTTGCATGCCCAATCTCATTGGCCCGCACCCGACATCGAGCAAAGAATGCTCGGGTTGCATTCCCAGTAAACGAAGGGCTTCCATTTGCCAATCTCCCAACTCATACCACATCAGTTCTCGATTGCTGGGCACTCCTGCCCGATATTCGACATGTAGATCGATCAATTTTTCCAAGCTTATTTTTTCTTTCATGGCGCCCTACTTTGCGAATCTACGAAGTTTGTTAAAAACTCGGGAAAAAAGCCTTCTTGTTTTCATGCCCAAAAATTGTTTTTTCGAGGGGCAGATTTTTTCCGGGGGAAAAAGGATACGCACAAAACCAACCTGACCATCATCAACATTTATCGAATCGATTGCATGCACATTTGAGTATTTCCATATGACTAGGTCTCCGGGATCCAAATTCAGTTCTTTTTCAAGCTGAACCTTCTCGCGTTGATTCGTGTTAAAAATGAACCCTGAACCTGAATAATCCTTCCCGTATTTTGACAGGAAGAGAGTTGCTTGAGTTCTTCTCAAGTCGATATTTTCGGGCTTTGGTTCATCCAAACCATAATCGGAATGTGGAACCAATATATTCTTCCCCGTCTTCGTAATGACGATTCTGGGAATCACGCAACGACCTCCCGGAATAGGGAAAATCTCAGAGAAGCTCGGTCGAGATTCAATCTGATTGCGCAAATGAACGATTTTGAGACAAACTTCGTGCGTTACTTCATCCGGTGGAGCATTCCAAAATGGATTGTAAAAAGATTTACTGCCGTTTGGACTTTGGCTATAAAAATTTGGATTTCCAGGTCTGAGTAGTTCTCGAGAAATGAATTGTTGATGTGACTTTTCTGGAACGACATATTTTGTCCAGTAATCAAAAATATGCCTAGAATATTCCGAGGGAATAAACTGCCTAAAAACGACATACCCCGGACCCGAAGAATGGTAAAGTTTCATGCGGATAGAATGAATTATTTCATCATCTAAATAAGCGGACTTCACACTTAGTGGAACTTCATTCATTATGATTAATCTGTTTAAAAAGCAGCGTTTTCTTTTATTAAAAGGTTTTTTAAATATTGCTTTAAGAGTTTGTGATCTTCCGAATTCAGAAAAATTTTCCAAATCAGCAGTAAACATAAACAGGCTACAAGTAAACCCACTACTGATTTTTCTATTATGCTTAAACCGACGGACAATTCGGCATTTCCCCAAAAAATCAAGTTTGCTACTATTGCCCAGAGGTGCGTTCGCCAATATGAATAGAATACCGGAAATAGTTTTTGAGAAAAGTGATGAACAAAAATGTTATAAGCAATGTTTCCCACAAGAAATGCAATTGCACTACCAAAAACACCAATTACTGGTACTAAATAAAAATTAACCGGCATAAGCAATGCAAACGCCAAAACTTGTGCATACGAAGTAAATACGGTTTTTCCACTCACCCAAATGCCAGTGGCCAGTATATTACTTGCTCCCAGATAAAAGAACCCTGTCGCCAATAGAGGAATCAACCTATGAGCGTCAATGTATGATTCCGGGAAAATTACTTGAACGAGAGGTTGACAAAACGCAGCAATAAAGCTCAAAAGACTTCCAAAAATACAAACATATAGTTTGTATGTTTTAGCGTATATTATCGGTGCGTCAGGATTTTTCATAACTGACAGGGCGAACGGGTCATAAGCCAGTCGGAATGCCGTGGTAGCAACAATCAAAGTGGATGCAATCGCAAAACCAACTGAGTAGATTCCTTGTTCTCGAAGAGAGAGGTATAGGTTTATACAATATCTACCAATTTGAGTCTGCCCCCAATTCAAAATCGCTGCTGGCATTTGAGGTAAAGCATAGAACAAAATAGCCACCAAAAATGTTTTTGCGGTTGGTTTGAATAGTTTTTTTGCGAGCATGATGAAGGCAACAAAGAATCCGCAAAAGAACCCTATTGTAGATCCAAGAAATACCCCTATCAATCCAATTTCAAAAATCATTACGGAAACGAGAATTCCAATTAATGTAGCAAAAATCTGGCATAATTGAACAATGACATATTTGTAAGGTTTACCAAGAAAACGTAACATAGAACAAATTCCGGTTTGCATAATTCCGAAAAACATACCGAGTGCACCAAGCTGCAAGTATAACTCAAGATCATGTCCGAGGATTGGACCTTCTTCACGAATCTGCAAAAATTCGGAGACTCTATGAGCATAAGTGGCTAAAGCCCCACTAATTAAGGCTGCAATTGCAATACTAACAAAAAACCCACCCGACAGAACGTGGTTTTTATCTTTCTCGGTTTCTGCTTTGTAGAAATGATAACCTATTCCAGAACTTATATTTAAACCTCCAAAAATTGTAGCAAAACCAATAGCTAGTTGAATCAGAGCAATAACTCCATAATCCTCTGGACTAAAGATTCTAGTAAGAACTGGTGCAATTAACAGATGAACAAATCGCCCCATAGCTGTGCTAATTCCATAAATTGCAGACTCTTTAGCCAAGCGATTGAGTATACCTAAACTCCGCATACCATCATTTCAAATGATTTAAAAGAGGTGTGGTAACCTCATAAGCAGCAAACTTATCATTCTCACTGATTTTCTTTAGTTCCGAAAAATCATATTCCCAACTAATTAATGATAATTCATGTTTACTTACGACCAGATGAGTTACTCCAAATTCATTGGCTAATGGTTTCCAGTTTTTCTTTAAGTATGGATATTCTTCAATGAAATGATTGAAGATATCTCGCGTAACATTTCCTGGTTGCCACCAAAAACTCTTACAATTGACTCTGGCACATATGTCAGCTCCTAACCTCATTGAGACAGGAAAAACAACTGCATCTTCACCGATTTTTGCATCTTCAAGAAAATCTTTTAAGAGATCTTCTTTAGGTAAATTTTTCTGACGAATAAAAAGACCTATAAGTAACGACATTAACAACGAATAAGAAATCTTTATGATTACAAATACCATCATCCTCTCATCAGTCATTGCAATACCAGTCAGCAAAAAAGGAAGCAGAACGAGTAGGTTATATTCCAAATAGCGATAGGATTCTCCGAGGTGGTTCCAAGCCCTTGTGGAAGTCAGTGCATAAAGTAAAACGCTTGCAAGCACGACTGCCGAAATTGCCGGAGCGGGAGTGTGCCCCAAATAGATCCAAGCAACCAAAAAAAGTATAATTTCAGGATACCTAAAAATGGCTCTCGTTGGTTCTCGAAAGAGGATTTGCTGAATTCTTTTTTTAAAGGTTTGGCCCTGTCCGAACAATATACGCAAATCTAGAAACCGACTTAATACCTCGTTCTGAACCTTACTTTTCTTGGTATGTGAAGAATAAGTTTTCCATAAAAGAATAGTATACTTTATACCCCGAAAAAACTGCTGCCCCGAGAGGAATATGCTCCCAAAAGTCGCAAATGCCATCACGATTAAGGGAGTCCAATTAAGCAAAAATAAAGAAACCAATGGCGTTACGAACCAGATCGCCTGACGTCCGAAGGTGGAGGCGGTACCTGCAATCGCTCCAGAAACGATCGATATCAGCAGGCAATAATCATTTTCAAAATCGATTCCAATGGCCATTGAGGCAAAATATACTCCTCCGAACAACCGGGCATACAATCGTTCCGAAAGCTTGAGGTATGCAATGGCGGGGCCATCAGCCGTCAGGTTATTCAGTGAAAACACGAAAAGGGTTGATGCGAGGATTGTAGTTTGAAGATTCGGTAAATTTGCGAGCGAGGCAAAGTGCCAAGCACAGACCGAAAATGCTCCTCCGAAAAGTCCAAATAGCACGAGATTCGGAGCCCAGGAATTACGTTTAAGAAATTCGATTGGGAAAAAAGCAGCAAAATGGTGAAAGCTTCTCGGATAAGAGGACGGTTCCTGACCAATCAAGTATTGAGGGATAAGCTTGAAATTCCGATTCCCCTTAACTGTTTTCACCAAGACCCAATGAATCGAAGAATCTCCCATGAACCCCTGCTTGAACCAGTTGCGATTGGCGATAATGAGAACGATTCGCGGGACGACGGATAATGCAAGACCGCAAGCAAACAGCAAGATGGTTAGTTGAAAGTTATCCAATGTTTGTTTCTCCTATTTCAGAGAAATACTCAGGTGCTGTCTTTAGCATCGGTTCCCTCAACAGTTTGGCGGTGCTTGAAAAGCCCAAATTGAAGAGTGCGTCAAGAATCGACATATGTGAGATGTATGGCTCGCCGTGAACTTGTGTATATGGCGGTGAGGAAAAGGTTTGAAAATTAAACTCTATTCCTTTTGCGGAAAATGTTTCAGGCCTAATAAAATCCAAGCAGCCCGTTCCGGAAATGTAAAAACTAGCCTGGGATTGCAGGCACAGTTCCAGTACCAAATCGTTGGCAGCCAAATGCAAAAGTTTTGGGGTTTTCGAAACGATTTCGGAACTCAGCACAAATTTGGTTTCTATTCCCAAAGAGCCACAAATTCCTTCAATTGCTCGCAGGGAAAACTCTTGGGCAGTACATGGCGAATCAGCATAAAGGTTTTCAATGAATGGAAAGATCTCATCGAAAAAATTCGCTTTTTGATAAGCCTGCTTAAGGGTACCTAAATGCTTGGGCTTGAAATTAACTTCGTAATTCACTTCAATCGCGTGAATCGGCTGCAACCCTTTCCGATGAATTGGTAAGGTTAGCCACCTAGGCTCACCATTCAACAAAATGCGATTCCGGGTAAGCCAACTCTTTCCTCGGGGTGCCTGTACATGATCAAACACAATAAACCTCTCGGAATGAGCAATCTTATGAAAAAGACCCAGCCACGGAAAGAAATCAGGCTGGTGAATCGAAAGTTTCAAGGTTTTAAGGCGGGGGATTTGGCAATCTCAGATTGTGCTTCGGCAAAGGCCTCCCGCAATCCATCGATCAAGGATTCTTCCGGCTTCTTGGGGGCGGGAGAAAAAGGTTGAGGTGCATGAGTAATGGCGATACTTCCCCCTATTTGGTTGGCCTGATTCTTCAACTGATCGAGAAATTCAGCAGGGTGGGCGCACACCGATTCGTAGTTAGTTTGCAAAACTTGTTCGCGAGAAACCATTCCGAACTTTTTCTCGTACAGACTCTTGAAGTAGAGCACTTGATGCGCAACCTGAAGGGTTTCCCGCTTTTGCTTGAGTTGGTTATAAATTGCCTTTGGCGGAAAAGAGCCCCACCAAGAGTCTTGCCCAAGACCGTGAGCCTTACGAGCTTTGAAGATGGAAAGTGCAACGTCCATCGGGTCACGCCTTACGTAAATAAACAAGGCCCGTTTAAAAAGCTCGGCAAATCGAGGTAAGTGAAAACCGATCAATTCCATAGGCTTGAAAACCAAACCACCCTCCAAGATCGTATTCAAGTTAATGATTTTCGTTCGGACCTTTTTCCAGTCAATCGAACTCGAGGCTTTTTCCGGTTCATACTGACCTACTCCTTGAACGGCAAGCAAATCATGCCAGAACCAGGAAAACTCGTGCGGATGATCAATCTCAGAGGTTCTGCCATAATCAGAGCGATAATAATTCGAAGTGGTTTCCGACACGGTATACTTGGAAAGTTGGGCACCCACCAAAGGAGTTTTCCAAAATCGGGCAATTAGGTTATTCGTGCAGTAAAGATCAGTATTTTTGTAAAGCAGTTGCGTAAGAAGAGTCGTTCCTGACCTGGGCAAACCCATGATAAAAACATTTGCTTGCCTTTCCTCGGTCTCTGTCTCCAATTCTGCCTCCAGAGACATTAAGCATTCAGTAAACTTCTTATTAAAATCCTGGTTTTTCAAGTCTAACTAAAATTCACTCGTAAAAGTGTCGGTTGAAATAGGTGTCTGAGTGGATCAAAAGATAAATAAGAGGATGCTTGTCTACAAGATGCTCAGACAGAGACCGGCGGTCTCCTTCAACCAACTTGCCGTTTTGGTAGCATTTCCACTGCGTCCACTCCGAATCACTTAAATAGAACGAGTCGTTGAAAAGATTGAATAAAGGAGATTCGTCGTAAGCCTCATAGAGCAAACCAAACTCGCTCGCATCTCTACCCTTCCAAAAATCCAAGTTATTTAATCCAGTTTTTCCACCGTGACTCGCTACCCCTTTTACCTTAATGCCAAGCATGGAGTTTAAAACGGACAGATCTCTCGTGAGACAGGATTCCGCAGACTCGTTCCAAATCGATGCCTGATCCACAACTTCAGAATGGTATCCGATTTCATGTCCTGCGTCACGAATTGCCTTAAGAATGCGAAAACTCTCAAAGGAAAACGGGTTATATTCAGGCGCATGTAACCGTACGAAGAATGTTGCCTTTACTCCAAGCTCGTTGAAAATATTCAATAAATTCTCTGCTTTCTTACATGAGAAATCTATATCTACTCGATTGACCAAAGTAGCTGCACCCAAATTATTTTTTTGCTGAAAATATTCTTCACAAGTGAGAAATTCATATCCTTCATCCAAGGCATGTTGGTATTGTTTCTTAATGTTTTCAAAGGTGAACTCGAACTTCATATTCATACCAAGGCTTTTTTTAGTTGTTCTGCTTCAGGAAAATTCACAAGGACGCCCATATCTTTTCTCTGAAATACAACCATGCTTCCAAGAGCGGCCGCGGAAGCACCAGAATGCTTGATTACTTTGGAAATGTCATCTGTAGAGCCAGCTCCCCCTGAAGCGATGACTGGAATTGAAACAGCATCCACGACTTTGGACACAAGTTTGAGATCGAACCCCGACCAAGTGCCTTCGCGGTCGATGGAAGTCAGTAAGATTTCTCCAGCTCCCTCACTTTCTGCTTTTTGTGCCCAAGCAATTGGTTGAAAACCCGAATTCCATCTTCCGGAGAGACCCCTACAGCACTCCTTTCCGAACCAACCCTTTTTGACATCAATGGCAACAATTAAACTCTGACTTCCGATTTTATCACTGATTTCTCTGATCAAGTGGGAATTACAAAGAGCTGCGGTATTTATAATCACCTTTTCAAAACCAATCTTGAGAACTTTCTCTGCCATTTCGACAGAAGTAATTCCACCTCCATAGGAGAGTGGCATGAAGCATTCAGACGAAATGTCCCTAAGCAAAGAATAATTCGGTTCTCTTTTTTCACGGCTCGCCACAATATCCAGAAAAACTAGCTCATCCACTTCAAGTTCATTGAAAATCCGACAGGTGTTGGCAGGATCACCCACATAGATAAAGTTACCGAAGCGAACCGTCTTCACTAGTGCTTCACCACGAAGTAGAAGAGATGGAATGACCCGTGGACGTAAAGTATTCACAAATTAGCGAAATTCCTGAAGAGCTTGGCCCCAAAACGATGACTCTTCTCAGGGTGAAACTGCACGCCAAAGATTTGACCTTTTTGGATAGCCGAATCAAAATCTACACCATAGCTAGTCTCGAGGATGCAAGTATTTGGATTATCGGAAAACACTGCATATGAATGAACGAAATAGAATCGAGTTTCTGCCTCGAACCCAAGAGTCAACTCGCTCTCCTTATTAGAATTTACAACATTCCATCCCATGTGTGGGATTTTTAAACTGGAGGATTCCGTGAAGCGTTGAGCCTCGGCGGGAATCCAGCCAAAACCTTCCATTTCCCCTTCCTCACTTCCGCGAGTCATCAACTGCATCCCTAAACAAATTCCGAGAATCGGGATCTCTTCGACCAATGCCTTTTGATTGAGCATGTCAAACATTCCCAGCTCGCGAATTCTGGACATTGCATGATCAAAAGCTCCAACCCCAGGGAGGACGAGCTTTTGCACATTTTCGAGGGAAGGCAAATCATCGCACACCTCGGATTCCACACCTATCCACTTCAACATATTCAAGATGGAACCAATGTTTCCCATCCCGTAATCAAGAACCGAAATCACCTTATGCCTTGGCGGGGAAACAATACTTCAGATAGAAGCTCATGGGCACGAGATTTGCCCTGGCCAACATTGCAAATAAAGGACGAAGAAGTTCGAACCTTTTTTTGTAGGTGGGATATTCCGTCCAGGATTTGGGAGGTTCTTTCATGACCTCATCATACTTTTCACGCGACAAACCAAGTCGCTTGAGAAAATATTCGATTAGATCAAGCTCAACGACGGGTGGCTCGTTATAAATGGCCCATGCCTCCTCTCTGGTCATTTTTCCAAGACGCACTAATGCAGAAAGAGTATTGTTTCGGAAATCCATGCCAAACTTAACCGGGGCGTAGATTCCATGAAGGAACGCAGTCATCCTGTTTTCCAAGTGATGCCCACCGTAATACTTCCAATCGAATTCCTTTTCCAAAAACTCCCTGGCCTCTTCCTTGTCATAGTTGAGATACCAGAATGGCCGAATTTTTCTAATTCTAGCGAATAAAGACCACCAAATAAATCTAGCAAATGTCATCAAAGGGTAAGAACGCAGGGGCAACCTTCCGAATTTTCGATGAATCGTCTTTACATAACGACCATCGAAATAATTCCGGCCAACCGGGGTTATTCCTTCCGTTACGAAGGAATGCCCTTCCAGTACATACTTGATTCCATATTTGTCGGCAGCCCGGTAGATGGTCTCGGCTAAAGCTAAATCCGTCGAGGCTTCTATTTCCGCCACGCCAGCAAAAAAGAAAGATCGAAAGATGTCATCCGCTTCCTTGTTATCGACGACATGGGTATATAGATCGATATCCAAAGCAGATAAAACCTTACGAATGTTCTGGGTGGCAATCGAAGTATTCCAAGTATTGTCATAGTGCACCGCCAAAGGGCGAAGTCCATGCTTCTTAGCCAAGTAGAGCATGTACGAGGAATCGGTTCCCCCACTGACTCCGATCGCACAGTCATATTTTTTCCCTTTTCCACTCCGTTTGATTTTGTCAAAAATTCTCAACAATTCGTGCTCCCCTTTGGGTTGTCCTGTACCGTACTCCGCGGTTAATGCATCGATCTGCTTGCAATAATTGCAAACTCCATCGGAATCAAACTCGATAGCCGACACCCGCTCGTCGTAGATGCACCTCGAGCAAATCTGAATATCTTCTTGATCAATTGAAGGTTTCAAAGAATCAGCGTAAGCAATTCCCCTAATCGCCTGAGGGTTGCCGAACTTTGCAAGGATTCCCAAATGCCTTCGAATTAGGAGGGATATCCTCAAGAACCAAACTGTTAGCACCGACTACCGTGCCCTCTCCGATGCTAACGCCCTTGGTTACCACAACATTGGGACCGAGGTAACAACGGGAACCGATTTTCGTTGGCAATCTATCCATCCCCGATTCCCCTGCAGTTAAAGCCCAATTCACCGAATCATGGGTGTATATCTGAACTCCGGCGGAAATCGAACACCAGTTACCGATTTCAAGTCCTCCCGAACCATCCAAAACAACATTCGGACCAACCCAAGTGTTTTCTCCCACTTTCACATCACCGATAACAATGGCGGAATCGTAAATGCTCGCTCCTGCTCCAAAACCAAGTTCGCGAGCCTTTTCCCAACGGTCCACGAAATATTCCCCAAAGGGCAAAGTTCTCTTCCATTTTTCATTTACTTCTTTGCGAAGAGTTTTCCACAAAGAGCTCAATTTTCCAAATAGCTTATCCCTGTTTCGAGGCTCCTTTTTATCTACACTCATTTCGCTTCGCTTGGTGGGAGCGTTTGATAAAACGCCCGCTATAGCATGCTTCCTCTTGGTGAAAATGCCTAACATCCAACCCGTTGGCTTCTACCAACCCTCTTACCTCTTCCTCACTGTACCTTCTTGCATTACTTGGGCTATACCAATCGTAATTGGTTACGACTGAGGTTTCGTTACCCAGATCTTCATTCCAAAAACATTTTAGGAAATTCCAGTAAACGAAACGTTGCAAGTCATAGGTGCCCCCTTTGATCTCCAAAGCCGGAATGTCAGGAACTTCGATAGACACATTTAAGTCGCTAAGATTTTTCCCTAAAACAGTCAACTGCTTGGACATATCCCAGAGTTTCTCCTTTGACATATTCGCGCAAGCGGAACGGAAATGATCATCCAATAACTCGCGGGGTAAAGCCTTCTTTGCATAAAAATAACAGGCAAACTCTCCGCCATCTTGATTAGTAATCCGAACGAGCTCCCCAAAAGTTTCATCAGGATTTTGGGTATGCATGATTACTTGATCGCAACTAACATAATCAATACTGCCCTCGATAAAGGGAGTGGATGCAATGTCTCCTTGAGCAAAGAGCAAATTGGTATGGGAAGGGTAATTCTTTGCAGCAATTCCAACGGCTTCCGAATAGTCGATTCCGATAACCAAGGATTCCGGAGCCAAGGTCGCAAACCAAGCGGCTTTATATCCAAGTCCGCAACCTGCATCAAAAATGATTTCTTTCGATTTGAGAAAATCGGCAAACTCTTCTTCCGAAGCAAAACCATACAAGCGTAAATACCAATCTTTTTGCATTTGGTACCAGACTTCCTTTTTAGAACTCTCCTGATATGCTCCCCACTTATCGCTAAACGCGTCATTCGTTTGTTGTTCCGTTCCGGTATCTGACGAACTTTTCAATATACAGAAGTTATCCTGCTTGGAAGTTTCGACCTCGTCACTCGAAATTTCCCGCCAAAGTTTCCAGTAGTCTTCCCGATTCATCATACCGATATCATCTCGGACTCGAGAATTGCCTCCAAATTGAGTAAAGACCATATTAAAAGCCTCCGATTGGTTTTCCCTGATAGATGCTCACCAACGAGATCATTAACCGTCCTGCGATCGAATAAAGAGTAAATCCTAGCATCCTTTTGCAGGATCTTTCGTTTGACGAATTCGATGCTATCCCCCTTGAACCAACTTGAGTCAGGACCAGAGAAACCCTGTTTTTTAGCATCCGCAACTTCATTTGGTATGATCCTGTTCATGACTTCCCTAAGAATTTGTTTTCCGTCCTGAGTTTGCTGGAAAAATTGAGCCTGCTTGTCTCCGACTGTATTCTCGTTGATACGAACATCTCCACTAAAATTTTTGAGTTTTAGAGACACAGGACATTTCATTGCAAACTCAGTCAAGTCATTGTCAAGAAACGGAACCCTGTTCTCAAGACCATGGGCCATACTCAGTTTGTCTTCAACCACAAGTAATCCGTGCAAAAAGGTCTTGGACTCGAAATACAAGGAATGATTAATATAGTCTTCAGGCTTCTCAAATGATTCATCATGAGTAAGAAAGACATCTCTAAAAATGTCTCTTGTCCATACACCATCAACATCCTTTCTGATTGGAGAAAAAAGATTCTGAAGATCAGAATTACTAGCCAGCCTTTGCCAATACAGGTAGTATTTATCGATGTAATCTTCAAAGTTCTCATTCACCATCGTGCGGAAGTACCTCCAAGGATATCCCGCAAAAAGTTCGTCTCCTCCAGCACCCGACAAGACAACCTTGACGAATTTACTGGCAAGCTTGGCCGCATAAAAGTTTGGGTAACTCTGACCAACCCGAGGCTCCTCTAGATGCCAGGCAAGAGAGGGTAGGCATCTTTCCATATCTCCTGCCTTTAGAACAACTTCATAATGCTCGGTTTTAAACGCATATGACAATGCCTCTGCAGTTGATCTTTCGTCAAAGCAAGCTTCGAGACCAGATGCCGAACTTAAATCGAACCCGCATGTAAAGGATTTTAAATACTCGAAGGATTCGGAAGCAATTGCAGTGATAGAACCAGAATCCATACCACCGCTCAAATAAGCCCCGAGCTCGACATCACTCACTAATTGCCTTTGAACAGCCTGTCTGAACAAACGGTCGAGTTCTTCCACATATTCTTCCCTGCTTGCTGGATTCCTTGGTTCGACGAATTTGAGGTCCCAATAGCAAGTTTTGCGGAGGATAGGTTTTTCTTCTGACAAATTAAGTTTTGCATAATGACCGGCAGGCAGAATGCTGATCCCCTTAGTCAATGTTTGATCGGTAAAGATGTTTTGAAAAGTAAAGTATTCCAACAATGCTCTTTTATTTATTTTACGATCGAACGAAGGTTGTTCGAATATCGCTTTTTGTTCAGAAGCAAAGATACAGGTTTTGTAGGTTTGAAAGTAATACAGTGGCTTAATTCCATAACGGTCACGTGCTAACAGGAGGGTCTTTTGTTTTCGGTCCCACAATGCCAAGGCAAACATTCCATTGAACTTAAGCAGTGCCTCCTCTTCCCACTCAACAAGTGCATAAAGAACAACTTCACTGTCAGTTTGAGAATCAAACTCGTACCCCTTCGCTTCAAGTTCAGTTCGAAGTTCTCTGAAGTTGTAGACCTCTCCATTATATGTAAGGACAAAGCGATGATCAGCAGAAATCATAGGTTGATGCCCTGCAGAACTAGTATCGATAATAGCAAGACGCCTATGACCTAGTCCAATATTTTGATCAATCCAATGCCCTTCCCCATCGGGTCCACGATGTAAAATTGCATCGGTCATTTTTTTCAGGATTTTCGCCGAAACGGGTTCTCCATCAAAATTTAATTGACCAACAATTCCACACATCAGTTATTATGTTCCTTGACTTGTTCGATTACTGCATCTTGCTCTTCAGTAGTCATTCCATGAAATAACGGCAAAGAAATACTACACTGATCTGCCACATATGCATTAGGAAAATCTTTAGGGTCCAATTGGTATTTATTCCTGTAAAAACTGAGCATGTGGACGGCATGAGTTGCTGGTCGTGTAGAGATACCCATTTTTTGCAAATCGTCCATCCAATCATTTCGCTTAATATTGATTTCCTCAATATTTTCTAAATTGATTTCATCGGGCATAAACATGCAGGGATAGCTTTGGTACCCATGGGTGAAAACACTATCCTTGTAAGGAGTTCGTAACCAATCAAGCCCGTCAAGACAATCGTCGTATGTTTTAGCCAACATTTGCCTTTCATTAACAATGTCATTTGCCCGTTCCATCTGAGCTGACCCCAACGCGGCCTGTAAGTCCGTCATTCTTTGATTATAGCCAGCATCTGGGTGGTCAGCCAAAAGGTAAGGTCGCGCTCCAAGGTGCCTTTGAAGATCAGTCTTCTCAGCTCCATGATCACGCAGTCTTCTTATTTTTACAGCGAGGGAGCCGTCATTGGTCGTTATCATTCCACCTTCACCAGTTGTGATGGCTTTTCTTGGATGAAAGGAGAAACAACCAGTACCGCCGAAAGTTCCAACATGGTTGCCGTTATACTTAGAACCAAATCCACATGCCGCATCCTCAACTATCAAAAGATTGTACTTCTCGGCCAGCTTTACAATTGGATCCATATCTGCCGAAAGTCCGAAAAGATGTACCGGTAAAATCGCTTTTGTTTTTTCAGTTATCTTTGATTCAATCTGCTCAGTATCGATATTAAATGTATCAAGATTAATATCACAAAAAACAACCTTGCCACCAAGGTGTTCAACAACATTCGCTGTTGATATCCAAGTGAAAGCTGGCACGATTGCCTCATCTCCAGGGCCAAAACCCAAAGCGGCAAGCGATAGATGCAACGCACTAGTACAAGAGGTAACAGCAATCGAATGTTCAGCTTGGGTAAAGATCGACCATTTTTCTTCGAACTCACCAACTTTTTTACCTTGAACGAGCCAACCTGACCTTAGAGGCTCGAGAACGGAATTGATTTCAGTCTCAGTGAGACTGGTTCGAGCAATAGGTATATTCAAGGTTTTTAAACTTCGTTTTTATTCCGCCAATCGATCAAACGCTGCAGACCCGTTCTTAAATCGTACTTGTAAGTAAATCCAAGGTCAGTGATAGCTTTTATGGGGCATCCGATTCGATTTTGGACAAGACGTCGTGCATCGTCTTCGCTGTATGGATTAAAAGTTACCTTAAGTTTAGATTCTTTCAGCTCCAAAATAGTGTCACACAATTCTTTAATGGTTGTTTGAACGCCAGTTCCTACATTGTAAAATTCATCAGTTGAATCTGAGGATAAGGAACAGATATTGCATCTAGCAACATCCTCCACATCAATAAAATCATAAGCTTGTGTGCCATCGCCATTAATTGATGGTGCTTCATTCGCATCAATTTTATTGAGCATTATTGGAATCACCCCAGTGTACGCCGCTGTTTGATCTTGATGCGGTCCATAAACATTCATGTAACGAAGACCGACGTAATTGAGACCATAACGATCGTAATATGCACGACACATCGCCTCACCGGCAATCTTGGTAGCCCCATAAAAATTCTTATTATTAAAAGGATGAGTTTCAGACATAGGCACTTCAGATGCATCTCCGTAAACCGATGCAGATGATGAATAAACCAAACGTTTTACATCGTTTTTAACGCAAGCTTCCAAGACATTAAAAGTTCCCTCAATATTTACATGAAATGCTGTGCGAGGAAAGTCTTTACAATGCAACAACCACATCGCGGCGAGATGAATGACTGCATCACAACCATTCATTGCATCGTTTAGAGTATCAATGTCACGAACATCCCCTCCATTGGGGTAAATTTTACATCGGGAATCTTTCAGGCTTGCACGAATATTTGTCTTTTGACCTCTAGCAAAATTATCGTAAATAACGACTTGTCTCACATTACTTTTGAGTAATTCAGATACAACAAAACTGCCAATAAAACCTGCTCCGCCAATCACAAGTACTTTGGAATTATTTATATCCATTTAAGTATAATTTTTATCAAAAAATATAAGCTTAAAGACAACTACAGCGACCCAAAGCTATGATTTAAAGGCTTCAAATAGTAAAATTTTCTTTACGAAACTTACGGGCTAAATTGGAAATTGAATCATGAATGCGCTCCAGCAAAACCTCGTCTTGAACGCTAAGACTTTTTCTTCCATCGAGGAAAATATACTTCACCGTACCATAAGAATAATTTCTTCCTGAAATAGGAAATTCAGCTACAAATTCCTTATCTCGAGAAAAATATCCTGACTGTACACCATCACGCCAAGAAATAATTTTCCCAACGCTTGGATTATTTTCCTTTAAATCAGTACCCAGCCTACCTTCATCTTCAAAAAGAGAGAGGGTTGCTTGCTGGAAACGAATTCCTTCAGCAGCCTTACTCAAACATTTCTCCAATGTTTCAAAATCAAGAGCATTTGTAACCAATTCCTCAGCTTCTTTTATTGACTGCTCCGCTGATTTTACACTTTTACGGTCCTTGATTAGTGTAGTTAAGCCTTCTCCAAAGAATTCAAATCGAAAATATCCAAGATATCGTAGAAGAATGAACCCACCCAAGCCGAAAAATACAAAAACCGCAAATAATTGGTCTCCTTTTCCAAAAGCCGCAGCAATGGCAACTAATGAGCAACTGAATGCCATTACCCACATCGCAAGAACTGCTTTTCCGTGAGAAAGGCCTTTTGCCATCAAACGATGGTGAAAATGTTCCATATCAGGAGAAAAAGGTGAACGACCCCGCATAGTTCTTCGGAAAATAGCAAAGATGCTGTCCAATATGGGCACGGCAAAAGCAAGAACCGGGAAAATTCCATCAAGTACGCCACCTTCACGAAAGCTAGCAATTAAAGTTAAACATCCAGCAAGATAACCTAGGGTCAAACTTCCACAATCTCCAAGAAAAATAGATGCAGGTCTACTATTGTAAACCAAAAATCCGAGTAGGCATCCAATAAGCAATGTCGACATCCAGGTTGCACTAGATATTCCAGCAAGGTATCCAACCACTGCTACTGCCAAAAGTCCGGTAAGAGTTATCCCTGATGCCAATCCATCTAAACCGTCAATAAGATTGATAGCGTTCGCCATTCCCACAATCCACAAACAGGCTAGGCCAAAACCAAGTAATTCAGGCACAATAATAGTACCAAGTCCGATAAATTGAAGCTCCGTAAAAGATAAACTCGCTCCCCAGACCACCAATCCAGCTATTACAAATTCACCGATTAATTTAACTCTTGGGGAAAGTCGTGCAAGATCATCCAAAAACCCGATGGCGAAAATCCCCAATGAACCGAGGAGTATATATCCGATAATCGGATTGCTCCCCCACATAATTTCACGAACTTGAGGAACAGCAAATCCGGCGATGATCATTACTGCTAAGAAAGATATAAGTATCGCTGCTCCGCCCAATCTAGGCGTCGCTTGTTGATGTACCTTACGAGCGCGCTGTGGACAGTCCACAAAACCTTTTAGAAGTGCTAAATGCCTAATAACTGGGGTTAGAATACAAGTCAAAATCGCACCTATTACGAATAAGCTATAAATTGATGGAATCATGTAAGATTTTTGTTTACAAAGATATCTAAAGTGTTCAATTGAATCAATGCTTAACAGCAAATGTTACCCTCCACATCACGAAAGGCATATAAAATCAATCACACTTTTCAAGTAGATTATAAATATCTTTTAGTGAGCTATCATTAAAACTGACTAAATTTTTTGAAATATTAAATGCAGCATTACGTTTTGTTATGATATCTTTTGATGTAATTCCGCTGAAAAAACTTTTTAGAGTATTCTGATTATATATATCAAAGTGCCAGGATGCATCAATTAAACACCCGTAAACATCGCTTTTTTTACTACAGTTCAAAAGTAAGGGGCAACCTAAAGAAACTGCAGTGAATGCTTTAGAAGGGACACAAACATGATCCCATAATTTTAAAAGAGATACAACATGTATGTCAATGCATGTAAGCTCTTCTGCCGGTATCGATGAAACAATATCTACACCAGGTTTTCCAATTGCATAATCTATTAAACATTTAGATTTTGAACCATAAACAGATAATATAAAATGCTGCTTTTCAGGATCAATACTATCGATGATTGACATAACAAATCGCTCGTCATGTGCCTCACCTATGTTACCCACATAACCAATGACTAATTTAAAATTACATTTCCAAAATGGTAGTATTGTAGTTTCTGTAATATTTTTTTGTATACCACAATGTAATACCACCTTATTATCAATCTTGCCAAAATAGTTTTCTAAATAAAATTGTTGATTTGGACCAAGCGAAATTAAACCATAGGGACGATTTTTTTTCAAATTACTATTTATGATTCGATAAATAAAATTGTTTCTACTCACAAGATTTGCAGCAATAAATGCCTCGGGGTATAAATCCATAGCCCAATATACCCAATAAATTCGTCTTTTTTTTGAAAAATACGAAACCCAAAAATTTAATAAAGGTGGATCTGTTAATGAAATAATAAGTCTGGGCTTTAATGATAATGCTTTTCTTACTAAAATCCAATTTTCAATGATACTCGAAAACAATCTGAAGTACTTATTTTTTCCATTATAAATTCCACTAAGCCTGTAAACTGTTTGACCATCACAAGATTTAGGATTACCACCTCCACTGTAGTTAGATTTTAAAGTAACAACAACAATATTAAGTTGAAGAGATATTAGATAATTAACTAAATCACAAGCAGATGATCCAGTCATACCCGAATCAGGTGGATAGTTTTTGTTTATAAGTACAAAAGGCTTCAAAACAATTGAACTACTGAAAAGGAATTGAATAAATTAAAAATGTAATTAGATACAATGGATTACTTCGATAGTCAGCAATAGAAATTATTTGTTATTTATGTACCAATCGACCGTTAACTTACATGCATTATCAAAATCGAAAGGTAATTCACCGCAAATTTCCTTTGTATCTGAAAGATCAAATACATACTCAGTTAAAAGATTATTAAGCCTAAATGTAGTTAATGGTAATTTGATACCCAAAAAGTTCATACAATCGCCAATCTTTGCTACAATCCTGAAAATAAATATATGTAGAGACTTTGGTGGTTTTATTTTCAAATATTTTGAAAGATTATTAGCATATTCAATTATATTTAAAGGTAAATAATCTCCTATATAAAAGGTTTTTTTATTAATTAAACTTATATCACAAAATAAAAAAATATTGTATTGATAAATAACATTATCTATAAACCCATAAGTTTTTAATAGACTTTTGTTTTTTGGATGGTAATAAGTACCTTTTTCTAAGCATTTAAGAAATGACTGGTGATGTTCACTCATACCTGGACCCCAAACAGTAGTTGGCCTGAGAATTACCCACTCTTTTTTACAACCTTTAAAATTTCTAATAATCTCTTCAGTCTGCACCTTGCTTTCCCCGTATAATGTATTTGGACAATATTCATCGAAACGTTTCGGTATGTAGCCGACTCGACACACTAACTGTGAAGAAGTAATTATTATTCTTTTTATGCTTGGAATACTATTACAGATTTCTATTAAGTTTTTAACTCCTACAAAATTAGTTTTATAGTAATTAATAGTTCTGCCGTTTAAATCGCACTTTGCTGCAAGATGGATAATATAGTCAGGCGAATGATTTAAAATGGTGTGTTTTAGAAGTTTGTAATCATTCACGTCACCAATTATAGTTTTATAACAACTAATATCAGAGCATTGTAAGTCAAAACCTAGAACAGCATAGCCGTTTTCGCAAAGCATTTTACAAAGGGCACTACCAATGAAGCCCGATGACCCTGTAACAAATATTTTCAATTATTTAATTAATATAATTCAACTGTTTTATATTAAAATTTACTGTAATTCCATCTAAATAATCCTTTAGAAAGGCATCTCTGTATTTTTTAGAATCACTCCACCACAATGAAATTTCTAAATGAGTACTAAACTTCCTGGATTCATCAAGTTCATGAACAAATACTCCACAATCAAATAGTGATTTGCTTGAAAAACTTATATGCGAATAAAGGTTAGATTTCGTCACAGAAATAATACAAGGTATATTAGCAAATAATAATTGTAAACCTAAAGTAAAAAAACCTGTTACATAAACGATAGTACTACTTATAAAATTATCGGACCAAGAGGCACCGCCAACAAATTTCCTCTGATCCTTAGAACCAATGTCAAAAAATAATGATTTATGATTTATAAGATCTAATTTGGTAACTACAGACGAGGGATCTCTCAAAACTATTTTTGAATTAACATAGTGCCGGCACATGTCATTAATAAAATGCTGATGTTTAATCAGTGAAAAATGCTCTTGTCCCTGAAATACGAGCGAAGCATTCGAACACCAGTATGGTGCTATACCTACCGTTAACTGATCACTGCAATTATTAATTATTGCTACACTTCGTAACTTTTTTAGCGCGAAGAAAAGACCTTTCCTAAAAAAAACACTATTAGTCTGCCAGTAATAATCATGAGGATTCTTATAGACGAATGATCCACCACCGTGAATAACAGGATAAATCTGGTCTAATTGGAAATTTCGAGCAATATACAAGCGATGACACAGACTCATATTTAAATCATCATAAATAGGAGCTTCTATCGACTTGTTCATTAGTGAAGAATCGCAGGGTTTAAGGTACTTCCTTAGGTATTGCAAAGTATATAAAAAAGATATGTAAGTAATGGGAAGCGAAGATTTTTTATATCTAAAATAAATTATAATATAATTACATATCTTTTGATTTAAGAGACTTTTATGTAATAATACAAAACACAGATAAGACCTCAATTTAAATATAATAAAACTTCTTACATTAGTTTTGAAACATATATTAAAAGGTGTGTTCAATGATATGTTATTAACATATTTACCATAATTAAAAAGCATTGAATATAAATCATATTTACTAATTAAAGTATAAAGTGTCTTTTCATAATCTAAATAAACACCATTATAGATAAATAATTTTTGGAATAAAAAAATTATTCTTTTATCATATCTCATAAAATTTTAACATTATACTTTTGAGATTTAGATATGATAGATGGAGGAATACTTCTATTTAAGTCACTAAGATAATCGTATCCGTTCTTGGATTTTAGATATTCTATATATTTACATGAAATTTCAGGATGATTGCTACATGCACGATGAAAAACTGCTTTTCTAGGTTTATTGTCAGGAAAAAAATCAAACGGAAATTTTTTGTACTGCGATCTATGGTTAATTTTTATATCGAATATTATTGAGTCGCCTCTTCTACTATCTACATCAATCCCAGAAAAGTTATGAGGATGGATGTATTTGTAAATAACTTCTGGGAGAAGTTTTCTAGATAAATTGAGTAGTTTATTATAAAACTGCACTCTTCTATATTTTAAGTAGAAGTCTGGATTTAAATGTGATTGAGGAGTGACATTAAGACCATTACCACCTTTTGAATCCTGCAAATAGGTTCCTATAGTTACCATCTTAAAGTCATCCTCGTAGTCAAACAATCGTATGTCATTAGCTAAAAGTGAAGTGTAATCAGTATGATTTACATTTCTTCTGCCTAAGTGTAAAGATGTGTCAGGTAATATTATAAAGTTTTTACCTA
>MDTB01140872.1_pt1 | contig 21485 bp, 16 predicted proteins | sample 811161 | NCBI WGS metagenome assembly MDTB01 (sample SAMN05326650, study PRJNA326480) | marine metagenome | isolation source: seawater | place: Mediterranean Sea | collected 2009
GTGAAATGACAAGTGGTAAGGAGTGGATTTTCTCGATTCCACGGCTTTAACAGTTTGTCGATTAGATAAAGGCTTCCGGATGGGTTCGAATTTCATTTTTCTGAAGGAATTTAGCTAATCAATTCCTTAATTACTGTTCCGCCGAATTGGGAGAGCTGTTTATAGCGGCCGGCGTGAAAGTAGGTGAGTTTGTTATCATCCAGCCCAAGAAGGTGAAGAAGAGTGACATGAAAGTCTCGAATGGGGTGTGCAATGTCGACGGCTTTGGCTCCGATCTCATCTGTTGCTCCGACGATGGCACCTTTTTTGATGCCGCCACCAGCCATCATGATAGTCATGGCGTCGGCATTGTGGCCGCGGCCAATGGCGTAGACGCCCCCTCGCATATTATTATCCGGCGTTCGGCCAAATTCGCCATTCCAAATGACGAGAGTATCGTCGAGCATGCCCCGTTGTTTTAAGTCCTTAATGAGCGCGGCCCATGGTTTGTCGACAGCAGAAATTCTCGAGGAATGACCGCGTTCAAGATAGTCATGGCTATCCCAACCTCCCGCAAAGATTTGTACAAAGCGCGTGCCTTTCTCGACGAGACGCCGAGCCATGAGACATTGGCGCCCAAAGTCATGAGTGACTTTGTTGTCCATTCCATACATTTCCCGGATGTATTCAGGTTCGTCCTCGAGGTCGACGACTTCTGGAACCTCCATCTGCATGCGATAGGCGAGTTCATAAGATTCCATACGTGCGGTAAGGTCGGCGTGCTCAGGATGTCGCTTGGCGTGTTGATCGTTAAGAAAGGCAAGTTGATCCAAAGTGGCGCGTTGGTGGGCGCGGGATTTAAAAGACTGTGATTCGAGATCAAGAATAGGAGAGCCTTTGGGTCGGAGGGCTGTTCCTTGGAAGTGAGCTGGGAGGAAGCCATTGGACCAGTTTTTCGAACCACCCTGGGGTAAGGCCATTTCAGTCATGACGACGTAGCCGGGAAGGTTTTGGTTTTCTGATCCAAGACCATAGGTGGCCCAGGCGCCAAGGCTAGGGTCGGCACCAAGGCGGCTGCCGGTATTCATGTGAAATAAGGCTTCGGGGTGGTTCAGGGACTCGGCCTGACAACCACGGTAGTTGCAGAGCTCATCGGCCACTTCGGGATCGGACATGTATTTCCATTGATCACACATATCCATGCCGGACTGCCCGACTTTTTTAAATTTGAAAGGAGAACCGACGTAGAATTGATAGTTTCCGGCAGCGAGGCCCCGATCATTTTTAGATTCAGTTTTATGGAGCTGGGTGAGCTTTGGTTTTGGATCGAATGTGTCCATGTGCCCTGGGCCTCCTTCCATAAAGAGCATGATGACATTTTTGGCTTTGGCCGGAGTCATGGGTTTCTTTGGGGCCATGGGATTGGCTGCAATCTCGTCGGCGAGAAGGGATGAAAAGGCCACGGAGCCCATAGAGGATCCAAGACCGTAGAGAAATTCTCGACGAGAATATGCGTCGGCCAGGGGGCGGGAACAGATGGGGGTTTTCATGAGGAGATCGAGCTTCCGGTCAAGTTTCCAAATTCGTTCTTAGTAACTGTATACGAATTCGTGCGAATTAAAGAGAATGAGGCACAGGTCAGCGAGAGCTCGTATTCTTGGGCTCACTCCGGAGGCCTGTTCGTCCCGCTCATAGTCGTTGAAGACCGGCAGGATTTCCTCATATTCAAAAGCTTGCCCAGAAAATTCCTCAACAAGCGAGCGAGTGATTTCGGTTGGGTATTCGCGGGGCTTTGGTGTGTGTTTTGCGTGATAGTCTCGCATTTCCCTAATGTAGGGTTCAATTTTGGCTACTTCCGATTGGCTGGCGTTTCGGTTAAACACGAGCTGGAAAGCTCGTTGAATTTGTTCGGCGAGCGTTTTCGATTCATTTGCCAGCCGAAGAGCCAGCGCGATAGAGCGGTCTGTTAGGAGATCGCTGTTCATTAGGGTGAAAGCTTGTGGGGAGACAGAGGCGGAGTCACGCCCTTCACAAGAGTCGTTGGGGTTCGGTTGATTAAAGGTCTCTAGGAAGGGGTCGGCGAGCCCACGTATGCGATAAACATAAATAGAGCGCCGATTTCGCTGATTTCGGCTTTTGTTTGGTAGGTAGGTAGGCGCGATCGAGAATTGGATCATGCGCGGCTGAAGGGCGACTTCCATATTCATTTCGGGACGAATGGGCAGGCCGCCAGCAGCCGTGTTAAGTTCCCCGGTGATATGAAGCATTGAGTCGCGAAGTTCTTCAGCCGTGAGGCGGCGGTTAGGAAAGAAAGCGAAGAGATCGTTTTTGGGATCTTCCTGAGCGAGCTCGTATTGTTTAGGATGACGCCCTGATTGCTGGTAAGTTTGTGAGGTCAGGATGAGGCGATGAAGGCGTTTGATACTCCAGCCATTTTCTACGAAGTCGGCGGCAATCCAGTCGATGAGTTCTGGGTGGGTTGGGAGTGCTCCCTTGACTCCGAAATTATTGGGATTCCCGGCAATGGGTTTGTCAAAATGATACTGCCAGATTCTGTTGACAATGGAACGAGCCGTGAGTGAGTTTTGAGGGTGAGAAATCCATTTAGCAAGAGCAAGGCGGCGGCCGCCGAGATCTTTCGGGGTTGCAAAAGGGTCGTCTTGCGAGCTGCCTTCAACAGGAAGACCTAAAGCGGATAGAACACCCGGGGTGATTTTTTCGCCAGGTGCCTCTAAAGCACCTCCCGTGAGAATATGTGAGGCGGGTCTCCAGCTAGAAGCGATTTTCGTAGGTATGCGAAGCTTGCGTGCATTCAGGAATTTGGGGTCTGGCCCGTTGTATACTGATTGCACCATGGGGAGGAATCGCTCGGTCCGTCGATTCCAGATCCATTCGTCCTGTTCGCGGACTTTCAGTTGGCCTTTTTCTGCTTCGCTGAGACCGCCGTGGCGAGGTGGCTTTTGATCGACCGGGTCGTTTTTTCGGTCTTTGAGGTTCTTGTAGGGGAGCTTGTGCGTGGTATACCATGTGTGGGCATATTCCTCTACTTTTTGCTGGAGGCGCCTTGCCTCAGAGTCGGCGAAATTATGAAGCAGCTCGACCTGTGCCTTTTCTTCTTCAAAGCCGATCTTGTTGTCATACTTTTGCCATGAAACATGGCGCTCGGCGAGTTGGGTTCCTGCAAAAATGGAATAGATACGATAGTAATCTTTGGTCGGAAGAGGGTCGAACTTGTGATCATGACACTTGAAACAGCGCATCGTAGTGGAAAGGAAGGTTTGTCCCACGGCATTGACAACATCGTCGATATACTGCTGACGCGCTTCGGGAGCCTTTACCATAGCTGGATCCCAAGGGCCCATACGCAGGAAGGAAGAAGCGATCATTTGTTCAGCCTCTTTTGATGAGTAATGGCCCTTTCTCCGAAGTTTCTGGTAATTATCATTATCACCTACGCGTTCGCGAAGGGATTTGTCGGCTAGTTCATCCCCGGCTATCTGCTCCATGATGAATTCGTTGTATGGTTTGTCCTCATTGAAAGCTCGAATGACGTAGTCGCGATAGCGCCAAGCATTTGAGCGTTCGTAGTCGTTGGAAAGTCCTCCCGTATCAGCGTAGCGAGCAACATCAAGCCAGTGTTGGGCCCAGCGTTCTCCATGTTGGGTCGAGGCGAGGAGTCGTTCAATTAGAGTGGAGTAGGCACTGTCGAAATCCTCTTGAGCGGACGCTATGAATTCAGCGACTTCGTTTGGAGTTGGAGGGAGGCCGATAAGGTCATAGGAAACACGACGAATGAGAGTGCGAAGGTCAGCTCGTGGGGCTGGCTCAAATTGAGTCGCTTTAATTTTGGCGTGAACAAACGCGTCAATTGGGTTTATTCCCTCGATTGGTGGGGTCGGCTTTTTGATGGGCAGGAATGCCCATACCGTTTCAGGCTTATAACGGCGGAAGGTCCAATCGTCTGTGAGGCCACCGGAAGTTTTGATTATGAGGCCTTCCTTGGTAATTCGTTTATTTTTTTCGGATGCGAGGATTTTTTTTTGGGCCGCTTGATTCGGCCAAGGAGCGCCGTTTTTAATCCAAGTTTCAATGTCGAGGATCTGTTCCTGAGTGAGGCGATCATTCTCCTTGGGAGGCATTTCAAAGTCAGGGTCTTCCCATTTGATGACAGTCATGAGAAATGATTCTCCAGGATTGCCAGGGACGAGGAGGTCTTTGATAAATTCGCCTCCTTTGAGGAATCCTTCACGGCTTAGAAGATTGAGTTCGCCGTCGATATCATTTGGGTCTTCGCCGTGGCAGGCTATGCACTTAGAGGAGATAATGGGGAGGGCTTTGAGAGTAGCATGTTCCTCTGGTGTGGCAGCCCAAGTGAAATGGCAGAGAAGGATGAAGGTGATAAGTGACTTCATGGCGCGTCAGGATGGGCTCGGAGGCTTAGGTCTTTTAGCTTATCAAGCACCCATCAGGGTGGTAAATAATCTTCCTATATACCCTCCTTAAAAAAACGGCTTACAAATTAAACGATTTTTTTTACAAGATAGGCATCCTTCTATCAAAGCGCTAATTGTTGGGATGATGGTTACTTTTGATTCCCATTGACTCGGCCAACTTCGGAGGAAACTGGTTGGAAGGGGACAAAAAATAGGCCTAATCTTATCTAGGCGAATTGGCTGAGAAAACGAGTATCGTTCTCGATCAGCAAACGAATGTCTTTAATGCCATATTGAATCATAGCGAGGCGATCTAGGCCCATGCCGAAGGCATACCCTGTCAGTTTGCTGGGATCAAAGGCATCGTCACCTCTGCTTTCGTTGATAGCGGTGAAAACGGCGGGGTCAACCATGCCGCAGCCAGCGACTTCGATCCATTTTGGTTCTTCGCCTTTGACTTGGAGTTTCACATCAATTTCGAAGGAGGGTTCGGTGAAGGGGAAAAAGTGGGGACGGAATCGAACTTCGGTTTTATCACCAAACATAGCACGGTAAAAGAATTCTAGAGTCCCTTTAAGATCAGAGAGCCGAACGTCGGAGTCAACGTAGAGCCCTTCGAGTTGGTTAAAGACTGAGAGGTGAGTTGCGTCTATTTCGTCTCGACGATAGGCGGATCCGGGAGCGATTATTTTAATAGGAGGAGACTGTTTTTCCATCGTGCGAACCTGTACCGAGGAGGTGTGTGTTCGGAGGAGTTTTCCTGAATCAAAATAGAAGGTGTCTGAGTCGTTTCTGGCGGGGTGGTCAAATGGAGTATTGAGGGCATCAAAGCAGTGGAATTCGGTTTCGATCTCTGGTCCATCTGCGAGTGCGAAGCCGAGGCGGCGGAGGATTTGAATTGCGCGATCCTTGACGATAGTGAGGGGGTGGAGGGATCCAACCGGGAGTTCGCGGGGCGGCATGGTGACATCAATTCCTTCGATGGAGGTGGCGTCAGCGGCGTCTTGAAGTTTTTGTTTACTAGTTTCGAGGGCGAGGGTAATGGCTTGCCGGGCGGTGTTTAGAGCGGCTCCTAATTTTGGTTTATCTTCCTTGGGTAAGTGGCGCATTTCAGCGGCAAGGGAGTTGAGGGGGGATTTTTTACCGAGGAATTTGACGCGAGCTTCTTCCAGAGCGGCTTCGCTAGAGGCTGCATCAATTGCGGCGATCGCGTCGGTTTGAATTTGGGCTGCTTGCTCGGTCATATTGCTGATGGGGAATTACGGGAAAGGGCGATGGTGGTCAATGATGGCTTTAGGCTCTGAGCCTATGATTATGATCACTTGGATCAGGTTATCGATAGGAATGGTCACCCTCTCAATTAAAAAATGGCCGTATCCTTGCAGATACGACCATGAAATTTTTTTTAGCTAAAGCTAATCGGATGCTAAGCGGCTTTCTTTTCGAGGGCACCTTTGGCTTGCTCCACGATTGCGGAGAAAGCGGTAGCGTCAACGACGGCGAGATCAGCAAGGACTTTACGATCGAGCTCAATGTTAGCGGCCTTTAGACCTTCGATGAAGCGAGAGTAGGTCATTCCTTCATTTCGGACAGCAGCGGAAATACGCTGAATCCAGAGACGGCGGAATTGCCCCTTACGCTTCTTACGGTCACGATACTCGTATTGACGGGCTTTGTAGACGGCGTCCTTCGCGTAGCGATAAAGCTTGGAACGGAAGCCTCGGAATCCTTTGGCGCGGAGAAGAATACGCTTGCGGCGTTTTCTACTGGCCGGACTGTTAGTTGCTCTTGGCATGGTTTCTTTTGGATGAGCGGGTCGTTGGGTTTTAATTTCACTCTGATAGTCTCACTCGCTCGTGGTCCTTCCGGAGAAGGCTGGCTATCTAGAGGCCGCCCATTTTGCAGGCGGGGGCATCGTGCACGTATGCACGGTAAGACTTTACTTCATGAGAAGATTTCTCTTCACGTTCGTAATATCTGCGTCGGAGACAAGCGTCGCTTTACCCAGCATTCTTTTCCGTTTCCGGCTTTTCTTCTGGAGGATGTGACGTTTGCCCTGTTTGCGGCGCAAAATCTTACCGGTGCCAGTCACTTTAAAGCGCTTGGCGACGGACGATCTGGTTTTGGACTTGCAAGCTTTGCGGGCCATGGGAGCGGCGTTTTAGGGCTCGCGGTGCCGAATGCAAGATTTTTTGTTAAGTGACTGCTGCTTTTTCCCGTCTTGATCATCGATCAGATTGATGTTGGTGTTGCTTTGATCGAAGCGACCGGATGCAAGATTGCGATCTACTGGTTCCGTCGAACAAGAGTCACGATTTATGACAACGAACCATTCTCGCGCGAAATTGGCGGCTCTCATCGTTACTCTGTTTTTCGGGGGGATGGTGATTTCTAGTTCTGCGGACAAGGTTTCCTACCAAAACGAGCAGATTACGGTCAAAAATGTTAAAAGGATGAAGGATTCCTCGGTCCAAATCGTCTATCGGACGATTGCGGAATCGATGTGGTATTGCCCTGGCGCCGAAATCAAGAAGATCGCCGAGGGCCTAGAGCTTACTTTTATAAGGGTGAAATATAATAAAAAGCAAAAGGTTGAGCATCCGCGCAAGATTTTTAGGGAAGGGACGAAGGTTTGGAATGTGGTGACAATCCCGTCTAGTGGAGAAGCTTTTTTCATTAGGAATGGAAAGAATCTCGTAAAACTTCTCCGGGAAGAAGAGAAGTGATCTAAGTTACTTAGGTCGCATCTGAGTTTTCCTGTAAATTCCTATCGATTCACTTCGTGCGAGACGGTAGGAGTTTTGCATGCGGACCTCGGTGAAAAATCTTTTAAATAGTGCGACGGCTCTGGACTCGGTGGAATTAGCGGGTTGGGTGCGGACTCGGAGGGATTCGAAGGAATTTTCCTTCATGGAGCTGAATGATGGATCTTGTCTGAAGGGGATTCAGGTGATCATTGATTTAGGAACTCCTGGATCGGAGGAGGTCGGGAAAATGAATACGGGGGCGGCAGTGAAAGTTGCTGGTGAATTATTGGAAAGCCCTGGTCAGGGGCAGAGCTGGGAAGTGCGAGCGACCGAGGTGGAGTTGGTGGGTGGAGTCCCAGATGATTTTCCACTGCAGAAGAAGGGGCATACGCCGGAGTTCTTGCGCTCCATTGCTCATCTGCGTCCGCGAACGAATCTTTACGGAGCGACTTTTCGGATGCGGAGTCGACTGGCTTATGCGGTGCATCGATTTTTTAATGAGCGTGATTTTACCTATGTTCACACGCCTGTCATTACCACAAGTGATTGCGAGGGCGCGGGTGAAATGTTCCAGGTGACAACAAATGATGCGGGTCAGGCAGAGGAAGATTTTTTTGGTAAGAAGAGTTATTTGACAGTGAGCGGCCAGTTGGAAGCGGAGACCTTTGCCTGTGCGCTTTCGAATGTTTATACTTTTGGCCCGACCTTCCGGGCGGAGAATTCGAATACCTCTCGCCATGCATCGGAGTTCTGGATGATCGAGCCGGAGATGGCTTTTTGTAATCTCGAGGGCGATATGGATCTCGCGGAGGATTTCATACAATTTCTAGTGAAAGATGTCTTGGAAAACAACGAGGGTGATTTGGAGATCTTTGCGAAATTTGTCGACAAGGGGTTACGTCAGCGGCTTGAGGGATTGGTAGGGGGAGGCTTCGAGCGGATGAGTTACACCGAGGCAGTTGAGCAGCTGATTGTTTCGGGTAAGAAGTTTGATTACCCGGTCCAATGGGGGGCTAACTTGCAGTCCGAACATGAACGCTACCTTTGCGAAGAAGTTGTGAAGGGGCCACTTACGGTGTATAATTATCCCAAGACGATTAAGCCGTTTTACATGCGGGCGAATGATGATGGTAAAACGGTAACGGCGATGGATGTGTTGGTGCCGGGAGTAGGCGAAATCATTGGTGGAAGCCAGAGGGAGGAACGGTATGATTTACTGAAAGCGGAGATGGAAGAAAATGACCTAAGTCTTAAAAATTATGGGTGGTATCTCGATCTAAGAAAATACGGGACTGTTCCTCACGCTGGTTTCGGCGCCGGGTTTGAACGCCTCCTTATGTATGTCACCGGGATGCAAAATATTCGCGACGTCATTCCGTTTGCTAGGACGCCTGGAAATTGCGAGTTTTAAGAGGTGGATATTTTACGACTCAGGACAATTGTAGCGAGAGCTGCAACTAGGATTGCGGTGGACAACCAGGCTGGTAATCCGAACCACATCAAAGCGTATGCAATGGTAGCTCCGGTGGCTGCTATGAGCGCGTAGGGAAGTTGGGTTGCCACGTGGGATGTGGGAGAGCATCCGGAAGCGAGGGCGGACACGATCGTGGTGTCGGAGAACGGGCTACAATGATCACCAAAGACAGCGCCGCCAAAGACAGCACCAATCGTCATCGAGATTAAGTTTATCAGTTCGTCTTCGGGAAGATCGGTTCCAAATTTCAGGACAAGCGGAAGCGCCATGGGCATAAGAAGCCCGAAGGTTCCCCAAGAGGTGCCGGTCATGAAGGACATGACCGCGCCGATTAAAAAAATCACCAAAGGGACGGACATCGGGCTGATTTGATCGCCGAGCATTGTCTTCAGAAGATCAGCCGTGCCGAGGCTTTCGAACATGCTGCCAAGAGTCCAAGCGCAGATCAAAATTATAAGCGCTGGAACAAGGGAGGCCGCACCATCAAGCATGTGCTGCGGTGCTTCGGTTCTCTTACTTTTAGGAAAGCAAAGGTAGGCTGCGGTGAGGGCGACAAAGCCTGCTGCGACCATGGCGTAAGGGACGCCATCGGAGATGAAAGCGTTTCGCCATGACCAAGTTTCGCCGTCCTGCCAGAAGTAGATGAAGGCAGGGAGGGTAGTGACGAGTACGATGAGAGGGAGTAAGGCGAGCCACGGGGAGTTGGCTTCACTTTTTTCAGCCTGTTCATCAAGCGGGACCGGCTGAGCGTTTTTCATGGGGCCAATTTGCCATGCTTTGAAGATGACAAGAGGAATGAGAATAAGGCTGAGGAGGCAGTAGGGATTTGCCGGGATAGAGTTAAAAAATAGAGCGGCCGGATTGACGTCGAACGACGCCGTTTTCAAGCTTTGTTTGATGATAGAAAGTTGAGCTGCAATCCAAGTTGAGATGAAAGCGACACAAGCAACCGTGGCACTCGTAGAATCAATCACATAGGCGAGAAATTGTCGGGAGATTCGTAAACTATCAGTGAGTGGGCGGGCAACGCGGCCTAGAAGGACAGCATTTGCGAGGCCATCAAAGAAACAGAGAAGTCCGAGGCCATAGACGCCAAAAAGGAGTCTCTTTTTCGGATCTTGGCTTTTGTTGGCGAGGAGACGGTTAAGGATCGTGGTGAAACCTCCTCCTTTCTCTAGAAGGGTGGCAAATGCTCCTAACGTGAAGGTGAAAATAATCGCGCTGAGGTTCCAGCTGCTTTCCCCAATTTTAGGGAAGAGATGGTCCTCAAAGAGGCAGCGAACGGCAAGAACCGGGGACGGGCCAGCCAAAAGAAATGCGCCGGCCACAGTTGCTGAGAATAAAGAGAGGGCAGCCTGTCTCGTAATTAGAATGAGAGACAAGGCTACGATCGGAGGTATGAGAGGGATCAAATCCACGGGAGAGTGAAGCACAGCAAATGAAAAAAGGCGACCGGTGAAGGTCGCCTTTTTAAAATCGATAAAACATGAGGGTTTTTATTCGTCCGTATCAGAATTTTCCTCCTCTTCCTCCTCTTCCTCCTCTTCCTCCTCTTCGGAGGCACCGCCTCGCTCGGCGCGTTTTAGGCGGTCGGCTAAGGCAAGCTTGGCTCTCTCGGCGCGAAATTGGACCTTATCGGTGTCGCCACTCTCAATGAAGTAATCGAGAACATCGTCGGCCCAGCCTCCGGTCTGGCTAACCATGGCGTCGACTACCATACGTTGCTCTGTTTCACCGGTTGCGATGCTAGCAACGTCTTCCCAATAGATGGACTTATCGTCCTCATCGAGTTCAGGATGACTCTTGAGAAATGAGACAAGTCCCTGGAAGGCTTCAGTACGGATACGGATATCTTGTTCCTCTGAAGCGTATTCGAAGAGTGTATCGAATTGGGAGTCATCGGGCCAATTGCGAAGCGCAAAGATGGCGGCAACTTTCATCTTGGGATCATCGGCAGCGAGTGTTTTGGAAATCAGGTTAGATGCTTCATCCCCACCGGCCGAGCCCATGAGTCGCAGGAGTGCGGTCTTAGCATCGGTATCAGCCGTATTATTATAACTTCCCATGATCGCCTTGGAGTAGGCGCTGGGATCTTCGGAGGCACTGATCACCTTGGTGAGAACATCGACAGCTGAGTTTTTGATCGAGGCATTTTCCGAGTTGGTGATAATGGTGAGGAGGCTTTTGAAGTTAGATGCCGAGGCCATTTGTTTGGCAGCATCGAGAGCTCCTTGTCCTGCCGATGTATCATCGGTTTTTTGGGCGAACTCGATCAAGGCTGGAAGGGCACTTTCATCGCCACGTGCTCCAACGACTTGAAAGAGTTTGACCCGAAGCGCACCAGTCATTTCCACGTCACGGGCGTAGTTTGCGACTTGTAAGCTGATATCAACGCCGTCGGTTGCTTTACCTATGTTGAGGGCTTGCAGGTAGGTGGGGCGAGCCATGGAATCTTTAACTCCTCCGCTTAGAAGTTCGTCCAAGAGAAGTTGGACGTCATCCGTTGACAAGGGAATATCGGTCGGGAGATTGTCGGGGTCGCCAAATGCAGCCACGATTTCGTTGATGCGCTCATTTTTGGCGGTTTGATCAGATTTTCCTTTGTAGATGAAGCCAGCGAGAATGATTCCTGCTGCCAGGGTGATGGCGATCATACCCTTCACGGCGTTGCTCATTCCCTGTTTTTTCATAGGGGCGACTGAACCGATCCCGACTGCTCCGGGTTGGGGCTGACCTGGAATACCTCTGGTTTGTGTCCCGGAGCCAAAGGGTGCGGCAGCTGCCGCGGTAGTAGGAGTTTGAGCTGATCCACCCAGAGGAATGGTGATTTGAGGCGCGGGAGCAGCTTGCGCCGGAGCTTGCATAGCTGGTGTTATTTGAACGGGAGCAGGCTGAACTGGGGCGGGCTCGAGGGCCGGCGGTTGTGCCGGAGCAGGTTGTGCCGGAGCTTGGGCTGGTGTTATTTGAACGGGAGCAGGCTGAACGGGAGCGGGTTGATCTGGAGCCGGAGCTGCGTAAGTTGGAGCTGACGTTACTTGCTCTAGATTAGGCTGCGCCGGAGCAGTCTCGATAGGAGCTTGGGCTGGTGTTAGTTGAACAGGAGCAGGCTGAACTGGGGCGGGCTCGAGGGCCGGCGGTTGTGCCGGAGCAGTCTCGACAGGAGCTTGGGCTGGTGTTAGTTGAACTGGAACAGGCTGCGCCGGAGCAGGCTCGACGGGAGCCGGTTGAACTGGTTCTGCCTCCTGTTCTGGGATGATCAGCCTAGGGCGTTTAGCTTGTGTCGGCTGGGGTGAAGCGGTGGGGTTCACTGGACCAACCGCTTCTTCGGGCTGTATGTTACTTGCAGGAACTTCAGATGTTCCGGATTCGGGATTGTTTTCGTTCATGAGGAATTAGTGTAGAGATTCTCTGGCGTCAGATGGGCGGTTGTCAATTGTTCGCGAGATATGCCATATAATTCAATTGCTCAGCCAGATCAGTTGATCGGGTCGGATTTCAGAGATTTCGGTGATCTTGTGATAAAATTGAGATTACGAGTCTCCCCATTGGAGACTCGTAATCAAGTTCAGTTATACAGAAATCTATCGCGGCTTGGGTATTTTACTCCTCTCCCTTTATCCCGGTTACTTTTGGGGCTTATTGGTTCCCATTTCTTGAGTCAAAAAAGCCGATCCCCGTATGAGGAGACGGCACTGTAAACACACATCACACTTGCTATGATCTTCATCCTTTAGTAGGCAGGTCAGTTCCTCATCAAAAAACTGCCACTATTTGGTAAAATCACAATTGCGCAACCGGACGTGTTTGCTAGAAACGGGGTTGTCGGGAAGCGTTGATTATTCAACATTTCTAGAGGTATTAAATTTACAAAAATGTAGTTTAGCCGCTGTAGCTCAGGGGTAGAGCAATTCACTCGTAATGAATAGGTCGACGGTTCAATTCCGTCCAGCGGCTCCATTTTATAAGGGTTTGAGAAGGTAATAGACATTGGTGGAGCATGTCATTCTACAGGAAAGTCCGCTAAACCCTACGGAACTGATCAAAAAGAACCGCCCCCTGAACACACAAACAAGGGACGGTTCTATTTTTTTGAATCCGCAAACTTAAGGAGGTTTATATTCGCTATTAGTTTTGGCGGCTAATGACTAAATTTCATGTTTTTAATTAGAGAAGTGGCTGAAGAAGGATCATATCTAAAGAGACCTCTGTGGACCTAGTTCGAGTGAGGAGCAAAAGTAACAGCCATTGAGGTTCTTTGCCCCCACTGCCCCCAAAGATTGCTGGCCCCAATTAACCCGCGAGGTCACCAGTTATTATACCAAGGATGTGGATCAATTATTGTGGTCCCAGCTAATGCGAGAGTAGCCACTAAGCGCATAAGGATCCCTGTTTTGGTGGGATCAATCGCTTTGACTATTCCGTTTAATGTGATGGCGATAACAGTTTTGCTAAAGCTCGTAAGAGGGAATCTGCTACGGTTTTTCTTAAAGATAGCCCTGAGTAGATGGACCACCTATCCTCAAAGCCTGGGGGAAGGAATACTGTTCTCGAATGCCTTGTGATATAGAATCGAGATCAATTTGGGGATTGTTTTATCCGAGAGGATTTTGGTTGATCCTAATGGTCAAATTCTATGAAAAGGACGCTAAACCCATTTTGAAGCAGGAGGGAGCAAGTTAAGTCTATTTGTATCGTTTGGCATCGTATCCAGCCGCTTTTCTCTTTGTTTTTAGGCGGGTCTTGAGTTGATTTAAGCGGTCACTGTAGTTAGGGTCTTTTGCGAGATTGTTGAATTCGCTTGGATCATTTTTTAGATCATAAAGCTCCTCTCCTTTTGCTCCGAATCCCCAATGAGTGAATCGCCATTCAGGCGTGCGAATGGATTCTCCTCCACTTCGGCTAATCGAGAATGCGAGATCCTTGTTCCATTCCTTCGTCGTAGGATTCTTGAGGAGGGGCAAGAGGCTCTGACCCTGAAGATTTGAAGGTGGGGTTAATCCAGCGAGTTCTGCTAGAGTCGGGTAAAGGTCGACAAGTTCGGTGATTTGATTGCTAGCGTGTCCATGCGACGTCGTAATCCATGGAACGCTCAGGATAAACGGAACACGGGTTGATTCTTCAAATAGGTGCTGCTTTTGAAACTTGTGATGATGACCTAAGAGATATCCGTGATCACTAGAAAAAATCACGATGGTATTTTCTCGCAATCCTAATTCGTCAAGAGCTTCTAACACCCGGCCGACCTGCTCATCCATGTAGGAAATGCTGGCGTAATAGGCTTCTAGTAATCCTTTGTGCAATTCGGGAGTCACGCCGTAGCGATCTATGGATTTATAGTTTCGAATAATCTTGGGGACATCATCAAGATCTCCCTTTGGAACCTCTGGGGCGACCATGGCATCGCGATCGTAGCGATCAAAATATTTAGAGGGTGCAACTAAAGGAACGTGGGGACGGACAAATCCACAACCTAGAAAAAAGGGCTTATCCTTATTTTGTTTTAGGAATTCAATTGCGGCATCCGCCGCCATTCCGTCAGCGTGTTCGAGATCGCCGGTTGAAGCTTCAACTCCGGTAAAAGTCTGGGAGCTTTTATCCTTTGGAGACCACTCCGTTCTTTTGCCAGGAGCTTTCTGTTCGGGGGCCTTAATGTTGACTGTTTCGTCCCAAGATGGAGCGTCGTCATGATCGGCTGTTCCTGCAATGATTTCGAAGGGGATACCCATGTGATAAATCTTGCTAACACGGCCGGCGTGGTAGCCATTGTTGCGGAAGAGCTGTGATAGCGTCACGACATTGGGAAGATTTTTGCGGAGGTTACCTCCGTTACCCAGCATGCCGTTAGTATATGGATAAAGTCCGGTCATCAATGAGGCGCGGGAGGAACCGCAAACCGGGTATTGGCAGTGCATATTCTCAAAGCGGACGCCTCGCTTGGCCAGGGCGTCAAGCCGTGGAGTTTTGCATTGTGGATGACCGAAACCGCTGAGCGCTGAGTTTAGATCATCGGACATCAAAAGAAGGATGTTGGGTTTCCGTTCTTTTGCGTGGGGTGAATGGCTAAGGCAAAATATTGCGATAGTAAAAAAAATTAAAAACTTCATATTTATTTTTCGATGGGTTGATCACCATTGTGTGCACATGCAATTCTAAGCGACTAGAAATTGTCTTTTTGCATGAAAGGAAAAGAGAAATTACGTTAGCTAGATTGGAGGATCAACGATTTATCGAAAATCCGAAGGAAGTTGCGGACGAACTCCAAGCTTTTCATAATTAAATCCGCTCGGTCGCGGTTCGTATTTTCTTGTATATGCCACGCTGCGGTTCGGAGTGATTTTGTCTTCCAGCCCCATTCCCCAGTAGGAGGCGTTGATGATGAGTCTTCTTAATCCTGCACTCTCTAGATCACGGGCGCTTCCCATGGTTGTGTTGAAGACACGAGCTTTAGTCCCCATGCTCGTGCTCCATGTTTTGAACCAAGCGACCGGGAGTGCTTCCTTCTTGATGTTCGGTCCGTCTTTGGGAGAAAGGCCTGTGAGTGGCTGTCCCCAGACGAGGGTAGTGCAGTCTTCTGGAAGAGTGGTCCCTTCCTTGTAAGTTCGATAAACATCAGATGGACCCCAGATGTCTTGGACTCCTGAAACAATGGGGTGGCCTGCGAGTTCTTTAACGATTGTTCCGCGGGTCGCTTCCCGGTGCCAGCCCCCATGATGGCCCATGAAAGATCCGCCAAGAATATCTCGACCAAAGTTGATGTTCTTTCCTTCTATGGAATAGGGAATGCGACCTCGAAACCCGTGGTTGGCGGTGCGAAGTGCGATGATTGGTTTTCCGGAGTCGAGGTATGTAGCGATTTTCTTCAATTGGCCTTCTGGAAGAGTGAGTAGGCGGTGGAAGAAGATCACAAGATCGGCAGACTTCAGGTGTTCTAGTCCGGGGATATTGTGCTGTTCGAATTCATCTTCTTTTCCTTTCTTCGGATAGACCGGCATCGTTGGATCGACCATTCCCTTCTCGTTTACGCCAAAGAGAACAGTGCAATCAAAGCCATGATGCTTGCTAAGGATTCCGGCCATCATGGGCATAGCTTGTTCACTGCGGTATTCTTGATCGGCGGCAATTAGGACGATATGTTTTCCTTTGCCGGGGCCTTCTCCTCCCGAGTAAGTGAGCCATTTAGAGCTTTCTGGGACAGGGTGGGCTGAAAGAGAAAGTAGCGAGGTCAGAAGAAAGAAAAATGAGTGGCGTAGCATGGTGATGAATATTGGATGTTAGAGAATGCTGGTGAGTTCGGGCTATCCTGATAGAGTTACAGATTGGTTTTTTCCTTCTAATTCGGGTCTTTTGATGGAGGCACGACGTAATAGAGATCTTCTCCGTAGTGCGGCTTAAGTGGCCAAGTATCAGTTCGGAATGGGTAGGCGGGAAGTTCTTTGCCGTTCATGAGTGTTCCTAAAGGCAGGTTGGACCATGCATAGCGAACGGCGATAGGTTCGGGGACGTTTTCGGACCAGACTTCGACGCTTGAAGGTTTTACAACTTTTGCGTCGGCGTGGTGGAAGACCTGATCTTTTCCTGCGAGGTAAAAACCGCGCGCATCTGTTTGGTCGAGACGGAGTCCGCTCGATCCTTTTTCTCCAAAACTAATCAGGATTTTTTTCTCCTGGATCGCTATCGATTTGTAGATCGGGCCATGCCATTCAAGTGGATTCTCAGAGCGAGTGCCGTCCTTAATGCCATAGACGGTCGAGAGTGCCCATCGGGCAGAGCGATCGCCGACGGGATACTTTCGATGCGGGTGAATATTAGAGTCACTATTTGCATCGAAGCTGACGATCAGACCGGTGTTAGGCGTGTTTTGCCAAGTTAGGAATTGTTGTTCGCGAATCACGTTCGTGTGGTGATTCATGTCATAGGTCATTGAGCGTCGGGTACTCCATCCTGCGATTTGAATGATGCCAAAAGGCAAGTTTGGGTCCCGGAAGATTTTCCTCCAGTCAGAGATTACGGAGGGGAAGGTTTCGCGGAAGGGAATCCAGCTATCACCGAAGGAATTATTTTCACCTTGGTAGAAAAGAGCGCCCTGAATAGTGAGTCCTTTCAAAGGCATAATCATGGCGTTGAGTGCTCCCGAAGGGATACGTCCCTGATTAGGATTTTGATAGTTGCGTGGATTAGGTTTTCCACCGGGCTTCTTTTCTCCCTTAGCTTCAGCTTCCTTTACGCGCATCTCCCATTCCTTAAGGTCTTTGGCGAGGCGTTTGGCGGCTCCTTTTTCAGCTCCGTTATCGATCCACGCCTGACACTTCTTCTCATAGTCTTTGAAGTAAGGCTTCATTGTAGGCAGGGTCTTGAGAGTACGACGGGTAACCCAGTGTTGAGCCATTGTTCCGCCCCAGGCGGCGTTAACTAGACCGATCGGAACATTGAGCCGCCGGTGAAGGCGTTGTCCAAAAAAGTAAGCGACTCCGGAGCAGTCGCCGATCGTTTCGGGAGAGCATTGGTTCCAAATTCCAGCGCCATTCTCCGATGGAAAGTCGTCTTGTGGTTCGGGTAGCCCCTCGGGTTCGATCCGGATAAAGCGGATAGCGGGATAGCGTGCGCTGGGGATTTCAATATCGGCGTCACGGGAGCTGCGAAGCCTCCATTCCATATTGCTTTGTCCTCCACAGATCCAGACATCACCAAGCAGGACGTCGTCCAAAATGATCGAGTGATCTTCTGAAACGATTTCGAGTGCTTGGCCCGTGGCATTTGCAGGCATCGGGTCTAGCGAGATTTCCCACTTGCCATCTTTCCCTGAAACGATCGATTTTCTCTGACCAGCGAAGGTGATGACGATTTCTTTTTCGACATCCGCCCAGCCCCAAATACGAGCGGGCTTGTCGCGTTGCAGAACCATCTGGCTACCAAAAATATGGGGTAGTTTGAGTTCGGCGAATGCTTGTGTGGCAAGCAGTATAAGGGTGACAGGGAAGAGATATGTCATGTCGGAGATTTATTTGAACTGAAGCTGGCTGAGCTTGACGGTGAGATCGTGGATCGGTTTTCCGTCGATATTGATGATAGTGTATTTAACGGTTGGATCTTCGACGGTGAGATCGAAGTCGACTCTTCCGAAAGACTGCTTTTCGTTGTAGCCGAAGAGGGAATGGTCGATGAGTTTATGAACGTGTTGATTGGTGAGCCGTGACGAGCTGAATTCGAAGAGGGGATACATGCCTTCGATTTCGGTATCGACTTTGTAGGCATCTGAGCGGTGGCGGTCGGCCGAGAGGATGACGACGCCGGGAAGTTTTTGATCGGCGATGAATTGATAAATTGCCGAGCGTTCATCTGAGTATCCGTCCCAGGTGTCTTTGGATCCAGGTTTGACTTTTGGGGCCATGGGGACGTTAGTACAAATGACTTTGAAGGTGGCGGGCTTGTCGGCGAGAGTTTTTTTGAGCCATTTCATCTGGACGGGTCCGAGCATCGACGGACTTTGGTCCTTGGGGGACTCTCGGTAATAGCGCCCGTCGATCATGATGAAATGAACATCGCCGATCCTAAAATCAAACCAGCAACCGGGGTTTTCTTTTCCACCCCCGTAGTAGGGATTGTCCCAATTTTCTTTGTAGATCTCCCAAACATCGCGCTTCCATGATGGTTTCTCAATATCGGGTCCTCCCCAGCCATCGTTCGTCGTGAAGTCGTGGTCGTCCCAAATCGAGTAGATGGGAACGGCCTTTGCGAGTTTGCCCCACTCTGGTTGGCTTTGACGACGGTAGTAGTGGAAGCGTTGCATCTCTGGGGTCTCGGGGTCGTCGATATAAACATTGTCACCGAGAAGGAGAAGGGCACGTGGCTCGATGCCTCCAATGGTGTCCCACATTCGTTCGTTTTCGGGGACGTAGCCAGATCCACCGCCAAAGCCGATGGTGAACTTGTCGCTTGGAGCGTCTTTCTTGAGGGAAGTGTTTGGAAGGACGCGGTCCCAGGGCCAAGTCTTGGCATCGTATTGCCAGGCGTTTTTTTTGCCCTCAATAATGTCCTGAAGAAGTCTGGTGTGGTCCGGGTTAATTTTGGCGGCAGATGCTTTTTTGAGATATTCGGCAGCTTCTTTTTTCTTTCCGGTGAGGATGAGCTTGAGGGCGTGTGGATGGATACGCTTGACCTGCCCTTTTACTTTTTCGGGGTTCTCATTGTTGACGCGGGGTTTCGATGCCTGGCCGAGAGTCACTGATGGTGCAGTGATTGACGCTGCAGTTGCGACGAGAATTAGTTTTGAAAATACGCTCATTTCCTCTCTTTAGCTGAAATAGGTCTCCTCAGCGAGCGCGTGTTTCAGTTGATTGATTATTGGACCGTTTAAGCTGGATTTGATGAGGTCTTTTGGGCATTTCGTGGTCCATGAAAATTTTATTTAAGACGATTTCTGCGAAAGTGACGAAGACGGATTTATTGGTGCTATTATCCCCAGAGGGAAGAGCTCCCAAATTACCGCCAGGAGTTTCGATTCCGAAAAGTGTCTTAACTTCATTTTTGGGGAAGAGTCGGGAGACTCGGTTTGCTGATACGATTGACGGTCCGGCAGAGCGGGTGCTTTTGATCGGGTTGGGAAAGGGGAAGTCGTTTGATCTGGAGACGGTGAGACGTGCTGCAGCAATTGCGGCGCAGAAGGCGGAAAAGACCGATGCCGCTTCAGTAAGCTTTTGGGTGGATCTTAAGCTGGGTAAATCTGCTGTAGAGTTTGGGCAGGCCTTAGGAGAAGGCCTTGTGATGGGCGCTCATCGTCTCGTTGATTTTAAGCGTTCACCGAAGCAGAGTTCCCTGAAAAAAGTGGTGATTCAGTCCTCGAAGGAAGTCTCAAGCGGGGTTAAGACCGGTGCGATCGTGGGTGAGGGAAATACTTTTGCGCGCCGCTTGCAGGACACTCCTGCAAATAAGATGCGTCCAAAGGATATGGTCGCAGAAGCTCGTAAGATTGCGAAAAGTTCGCCAAGAATCACAGTGAAGGCACTTGACGAAAAGTTGATGGAGAAGCTCGGGATGGGCTCGTTGTTGTCAGTTTCTCGCGGATCTTCGGAGCCGGCTTATCTGATACATCTCGTCTATAAGCCCGCCAAGAAAGCGAGGCGTAAAATTTGTTTGGTGGGGAAAGGGCTCACGTTTGATTCGGGTGGAATCAGTATCAAGCCATCGGCACGCATGGATGAGATGAAATATGACATGTCTGGTGGCGCAGCTGTGCTGGGAACCTTTCATGCGCTTGCGCGTTTGAATCCTGATGTAGAGGTTCACGGTCTTGTCCCAACCTCGGAAAATATGCCCGATGCAAGTTCAGTGAAGCCAGGTGATGTCGTGACTGCGAGTAATGGGCTTACGATTGAGGTTCTAAATACGGATGCCGAGGGGCGCCTGATTTTAGCTGACGCACTTGCATATGCTAAGAAAACGATCAAGCCGGATGCCATGATTGATTTAGCGACTTTAACCGGGGCGGTGGTGGTAGCTCTTGGTCATGAATTGACCGGAGTAATGGGAAATAGCAAAACGATTTCAGATGAACTAGTGGCTTCGGGGCAGACGACTGGTGAACTGGTCTGGCCGTTACCGATTATTGATTTTCACAAAGAAGATATGAAAGGCTCGGTTGGGGACTTGAAAAATATTGGAAGTCCGTCAACAGGGGCAGGCTCATCTACTGCGGGTGCTTTTCTCTCAAACTTTGTAGGTGATGTTCCTTGGGCTCACCTAGATATAGCTGGGACTGCTTGGGGGGCGGCGCGCCGAGATTATCAAGGCGGCCCTGTCGGAACCGGGGTTGGAGTCAGGCTTCTACTCGATTATTTAAAAAAACAGAAATAAGCTTTTAGAGTTATGCAAAAGAATTCCGCTAGTTCGCATTGATACGATCTAGCGGGGCATCGAAGTTGAAATTTTTAGCGACGAGCTGGTCTTTGCCCACCCTGTGGAGGCTTTCCTTTTCCACCTTGCGGAGGCCCACCAGGCCCACCCTGAGGAGGCCCGCTGCGCTGCAGGTCTTTTTTTGATTCGAGTCCAGATTCCTCTTGGGAAAGTTTTCCGTCGCGATCTTTGTCGAGAGCAGTCAATGACTTGATGGCGTTCGCGATCTCTTCTTTTGAAAGTTCTCCGTCTTCATTGGTGTCGAGAGCTTCCATCAGTGGGGACTTTTTTGGTTGAGGAGGGCGTGGCTGTTGCCCTTCTCCGTCTCGTTCTTTGCGGCGCTGGCGTCGGCTCTTCTTAGGTTCTTCGGGTTTTAATTCATCGGAACTAATCGCGTCGTCATTATTTTCGTCGAGTTTAAGAAGGGCTTTTGGAGCGCGTTTGATTTCCCCCGCTGAGAGCTTGCCATCTTCGTTCTTATCGAGAAGGGTCGTGAGGGGATCGGTCGGAGGAGGACCTCCGGGACCACCTGGGCCTTGGGCGGAAAGCATGAATGGGAAAGCAGAGATTATGGTTACGATGAGCTTGGCTTGTTTCATGACAGCGCGAATGTATCCGAATGAGGATGAACCTTGGATGAATCCTCAATTATAACTGTTTTATGAGGGCAGGGAGAAGACGCTGACGGGTGTGTCGAAGGTTGAGAAGGCAGGGAACGTTTGAGGCGAAAGCGTAAGCGATGATTACGAGGTTGGCTGGAAACGGATTCCACGCAATAAAGCCGGTGATTAGGATCCACTGAATCCAATGTGAAAATTCGCCGCGGCGGGTTTCCAGAATAAACTTACGGAGGTAATCTGGCTCGGTAGATTTAAGTTTTTTCTTCGGGAAGCCATCGAACCATGGCGCTCCATCTGGCAGAAGACGCTTCCATCGGCGGATGAAGAGGTATTTTTCGTAAAA
>MDTB01025084.1_pt1 | contig 21478 bp, 21 predicted proteins | sample 811161 | NCBI WGS metagenome assembly MDTB01 (sample SAMN05326650, study PRJNA326480) | marine metagenome | isolation source: seawater | place: Mediterranean Sea | collected 2009
ACATTGCGAGCGCCCCTTACAACTGGGATAAAAGACTTGTAGCGTTTGATGTATTTTCTCAAGGTGGCCACAGGTATCTTGGTCAATGTGGACACTTGACCTATGGTGAACAATTCAGCTTGAGCATGAGATTTATCTATTTCTACGGAAACCATGATTATTCCTTCGTTTTTAACTGGATCACATTAACCAAGTCGGCTAGTTCGACCATGACCTCAATAACTTGGACCAGGTTCGTGAAGGGTTTTTAGAAGAGAATTAATCTCTTCGGTGAAAAATGAAAGTGATTTGCGATCGCTGACCACATCTTCAACGGTGAATTTTGACCCGAATTGATGTTTCAAGAAGGGCTTAAAAAGTGGTAGGCGGATTGAAATTAGCTTGCATAAGCCGGATTTGAAAGAGGGTTCTTCTTGAAGCCTGGAAAATGCCCAGGCAGTAAGGGCTTGGTTTCTTCGTTCACTTTCTGCCCTGGCTTTGGCTTCCGCTTCTTCTTGAGCCCTGATTTCTTGCTGAAACCTCAAATTGCGTTCACGCTCTTTTTGAATATCTGCATACTCACCCTGATAAGCCCCTGTACGAAGCATATGGATCAAGAGGCCAATAGGATTGGAAGGGGAGTCAGTGAACTTTTTTGCCTTTATTAAAAGCCAATCCAAAAAATCCTGACCGAACCGTGAGATGCCGTTGTGTTTATCGTTTTTCAAAAGAAGAGGATTGGAATGACAAACATCTGATTCAGATAAAGGGGAGTCGGATGGGGTTGGCACAGGCTTTGCGTAATTGTTTTGTTTCTTTTTTGAAAAGATACTCTCTTTCTTTGTGGTGGGAGCCGGTTCAGTTTTGGGCTTGGTTAAGGGATTTTGCGTTTGTGGTGATTTTTCTTTTTTAGGGGTGGGGTTATTCACATTTTTAAGAAGGATCTGATAGACGGAATAGCCTCGCTTACCGTCTTTGTGGAATTCCTTTTTAAGAAGGCCCATATCAATTAGGGATTTGATGCGAGTGCGAATGGTCCACTCGCTTAGACCCAGATCAAAGCTGGCTTGAATTCGGCCAAAGATAAATTGACCTGGTGCGAGGTGAAGAGCTTTGTTGTTAAAGCACAGACCACGCCCAAAAACACGGGCGCGTTTAATCATGTAGTTCCAAAGTTTAAGTAAGGCAGAATCAGTTTCGTCCAGAATAGGACAATCTAGATCGAGTTTTAGGAAGAGGGGATTACCCTCAGAAGCGTCTTCAATCGCAGCTTGCATAGCATATCTCCAAAATAATTTGCGAAAGCTCCGCCCCGGAGGGAAATATACTTGCGATGATCTATCGGAATTGATAGACTGAAAGTCGCTAAACAAGTTGTCTATCAAGACTAATAGAGATCGCAAGCTTTCCCGTTCAAGGTAAAGCTTTTTCTCTTTTCAGGCGTTTTTCTTTTTCTACATCCCCTTTGAATAAGTAGACAGAATCCGCCGATTCTAGCATTTTTTTGTCGGGCAGGCCATAGATTAATGAGGCTTGGTATTGCCGCTTGAAGGCATACACACCGATAAATTCTTTAATCCCAATCGCTGAACATTATTTGAAGTCCGGGCTTAAAAAGCGTGCTGATCTCGTCAGAGAAAGTGCGCTTTTTTGTTAGAATGCAAGGCTTAAGTTGGGTTGAGAGAATGTGCAGTTATTTCCATTTTGGAAACAACTGCTAGTGAGAGAAAAACTATATTTCTGATTTTGATCGAGAAGTTAAAATGACACTTGAAGATCTTTTGGCTCAAGTAGCCCTTGGAGAAGACAGCACCCATCAATTCAAAGTAGATATTAATAACCCAGATTCATTGGCAGCAGAAATGACGGCATTTGCCAATAGCGAAGGGGGTTATTTATTCATTGGTGTAGCAAATGATGGAAGCACGCCTGGTCTATCAATAGAAGATGTGGGCAGGATCAATCAAATGATCAGTAATGTTGCGAGCCAGGGCATCCGTAGCCCATTAGCTGTAAATACAGAAAATATCGACCTGGAAAGTGGCAAGATTGTTATTGCCCTTAAGGTCCCCAAAGGAATAGACAAGCCATATTTTGATAAAAACGGAATTATCTGGCTTAAGTCAGGATCAGATAAACGCAGGGTCAATTCAAAGGAAGAGCTACGCAGACTGTTTCAAATCAGCGATCAATTCCATGCGGATGAGTTATCAACGAATGCTGGAATCGATAAGCTTGATAAATTAAGGTTTCGTGATTATCTAAAAAAGACCCACAAGATTGATTACCCGGAAGAAGATAGTGAGCGCTTGCAGTTACTCAAGAATATGAATCTCGTAACTGAGCAGGACAAATTAAATTTAGCAGGGGTTTTGATGTTTGCAGAAAACCCTGAGTGGATAAAGCCTCAATTTGTAATTAAAGCAATCCGCTACCCAGGCAATGATATTCACGCAACAGACTATATAGACACAGAGGACTTTTGCGGACCACTGCCGAGAATGTTTGATGATGCCCTGGCCTTTGTCATGCGTAATTTGCATAAGGTGCAAGCAGGAAATGGCGTAAATTCAATGGGAACTCCTGAAATACCAGAAAGGGTTTTTGAAGAGCTTATCGTTAATGCACTGGTTCACCGCGATTACTTGGTAAGCGCCCCTATCAGAATATTTATTTTTGATAACAGGATAGAAATTGTTAGCCCAGGTCATCTGCCTAATAATCTTACTGTGGATAAGATAAAAGCCGGGAACACGAATATAAGGAACCCTATTTTGGTTTCTTATGTTGCGAAGGGATTACTGCCGTACCACGGACTTGGATCTGGAATTAAACGTGTGATTGAAGCATGGCCTGATACAGAGTTTGAAAACAATTATGAGGGTTGTCTGTTCACTGTAAAGGTGCAAAGGAAAGAACAAAAAGTAACAGATAAAGGTGCAATAAAGGTGCAAAACCAAGCTGAACTTGCATCTTTAAATGAGATACAAAGAAATATTTTGCACCTAATAACAGAAACACCAGATATTTCCTATGACGAATTAGCCAAACAATTGGATAAAAATCGTACAACAGTGATGCGTAATATAAGCAAGCTAAAAGATTTAAATTTGTTAAAAAGGGAAGGTTCCAAAAAATCAGGATTTTGGAAGGTGCTTTCTCCAGAAATCTAAAATAGAGGCGAGATTGTGCAACAGCCTGTTGCACATTTTCCTAGGGGTCAACTACCGAGGAATTCTCGGTAGTTCGAAAAAGAGAGCGGAATGGGACTTCAAAATATCATTATTGAAATGACACAGGAATTTGCCCTGGTTCATAAGAGTGAAGTTGATGTTTTGATTCGAACCTACCTTGAAAGAGTTGGCCGGGATCTGGAAGCCCAAAGGGGAGGGGTTGTTGTTTTCAATCACAAAAAGACAAACATGACCTGGCTTGTGGAGTGGGCTGGTGGTGGGCAGGAATTCAAAAACACCTGTAAGAGAAAGAGAGTCGAAAATTACCCCTGGATGATGGATTTATTCCAAAACTATCGTGGATTCCTTTGTAACCCTGGACTTTGGGATGGAATGGCAGATTCGGAGGAAAGGTTGTTTGGGAAGTGGGAATGTCCTGCTGTGATTTGTCAGCCGATTTATCAGAATGAGCTGAAGGGTTTTTGTTTTTGGGGTAGGGGAGAGGCGAGTACCTGGGGACGGAATGAAGAGCTTGCATTGAAGCAGGTTTCTAATGTTTTTGGGATTGGTTTGAAGAGGCGAAACTAATACAAATTATGCTTATTTCATTGTAAGAAGCAAAGCATCTTGATAATCTGATACAGATGAATTTAAAAAAAATCACTGCCATTATTCTTAGCATATTTTTGATTGCTCAGGCATTCCTTCCAATCGGAGGGTTATTGATCTGCTTTGAACCAGATGGAGACATTCATGTTGAAATAACGCTAGATGCTCCAGACCATTGCGATCAACCTGTTCATGATGATTTAGTTCTTTGTAAAGAAGGTTGCAGTGATAGCGTAATCCAAAATTTGGATACTGGACGCACCGACAATCAGATTGTATTAGCTCATGTACCAGCATTAGTGAATCACTCAACAGAGATTTTATTAGAGGCGCCATTAATTGAATCACATATTAATGAAAGCCCGGCAAGAGCCCCTACAATAACCCACCTGAAAACAGTAGTGATCATTATTTAGATCTCCTTTTGCCATAACTGAACTCAAGCCAAGTGAAATCGATGCACTGGCTGAATCTTACCCGCATCAGGGTCATTCAATTTTTGGAACTTATAAGGAGATTTATCGTGTTCAAAAATTTGTTGGCGCTTTTATTATTAAGCGCGATTGTATTGAATCAAAATTATTGCAAAGCCACAAAAAAGGAGTCTTTGTCTTTTAAAGATATTTGGCAAAAAGTTGTTGATTGGCACCCACAAATTAGACTCAACCATCAGCAATTACAAGCGAGTGATGGCGAATTACTCCAAGCCAGACTAAAACCAAATCCAGAATTGGAATTTGAGATTGAGGAATTTGGAGGAAAGGGGGGGCGAAGTGGATTTGATGATGCCACCATGCTGCTTGCTTTCTCCCAGGAAATTGAAAGAGGCGGAAAACGCGGCAAACGAACCCAAGTTGCTCAAGCTCAAAAGCGATTACAAAGCATCTTTAACTTACAGGCCAAAAATAAGCTCTTTTATACCGTGCGGGAAAGTTATCTAGAGGCTGTTTTTTCTAATCAAAAACTACAGCTTGAACAAAAGCTCTATGAAATGGCCAGAGAATATGAAATGGCTATGTTGACCATGGTGAAATATGGGAAAGTTTCCCCATTGGGACTGGAGAGAGCCCGAATTGACAGAGCATTGGCAAAAACAGATTTAAATGAAGCTGAAATAGAATCCGCTAAAGCCACGAACGCTTTACTCACACTCTTTGGAGAGTCTGGTGAACATCATCAAATCGATCTAGATGAAGGTGAGATAGATACTTTAATGACGGAAGAGCAATCAATCACGGATTTTGATAAAAGTTTGATTAGCATGGGGCTGGAAGAAAATCTTGTACTCCAGCAATCTAGACTGGAACTGGAAAAGGCAAATGCCAAAACAAATTTCAATGTCGGAGTCGGATTGCAAAAGTTTACCAGCAATGAAGAGACTGCCTTTCTTTTAAGTTTTAGCACCCCTATAAGAAGAAATGATAGGAATCAGGGGAACATACTTGTTCAAAGAGCGAAGTTGCGCATTGAGGAGGAGAACAGGCAACTCTCTTTGTTAAACCTGCGTACAAGGGTGTTTGATCTCCAAAAGCATTCGGAATCCCTAAAGCAAAAACTAACTCGATTTAAAACCATCATCGTCCCAACATCGAGCGGTTTGTACACAAGAACATTGAAAGCTCAAAAAGCCGGAAAGGCTAGTTATATCGAAGTTTTAGAGTCGCGTAAGACCTTGGTCGAAAACGAAAGAGCCATGTTATCCACGAAAAAAGAACTTTGTAAAAAACTCAATGAATTACAACAAGTATTACTTATACCTCGACAGGACCTACAATAATGAAAAAGCTACTATTTATACAGATATTTTTTATTGCTTTATGCACAGTGACTACTTTTGCCGGAGCTGGAGATGATCACAGCGAACACGGACACGGACATGACCATGGAGCCCATGAAGAAACAGAGGCAAAATTTAACAAAGCGCAATTGGAAGAACTCAAGATCAAAATAGCAAAAGTTGATTCGGGGTTTTTATCAGTCCATAAAACCTATCCAGGTGAACTTAGATTGAATCAGGATAATGTCGCGCATATCAATCCCAGAATGAGCGGATTTATTGAAGATGTGGATAAAAATCTAGGAGATTATGTAAGCGAAGGTGAGGTTCTCGCTTATATCGACAGCCCTGAATTGGGAGAAGCCAAGGCTGATTACATTGAAGCAAGAAAAGAGCTGCAAATCGTACAGCATGATTTGAATAGGGCTAAAGCAATTCAACAAACTTTCCAAAAAAGTTTAACCAGTCTACAAAATCCAGAATCACAGTTTGATACGAGTACAGTAACTATTGATGAAACAATTGCAGATTTCTTTAAATCTTACTCCAGATTCAAACTGGCAGGAAAAAGCCTAAACCGGGAACAGCGTTTGTTTAACGAAAAGGTCAGTAGTGAAGAATCACTACTGGAAGCTAAAAGCGAATTTGAAAAGGCCAAAGCAGATTTTGATCAACAAAAAGATCAGCAAAAGTTTGCTATTGAGAGAAAGGTTCTGGAAACCTCGAAACAGTATCAAGTGGCGAAACTAAAAGTCCAAATGGCAAGAAATCGATTGATCTTGCTGGGGCTTGAAAATAGTGAAGTCACTGACTTGGATGATCTCAATTTTGGACCCGATGTCACAATTATACCTTTGAAAGCACCTATCAATGGTTTTGTGATTGAAAAGCACCTGGTACTTGGAGAGAGGGTAACTGCTGAAAGCAATGTATATACAATTGCGGGTTTAGATGACTATTGGGCTACATTTCAGGTTTATGCAAATGACGTGAGGCTCATTCAAAGAAACCAATCCGTCTCTCTAAGAATCTTAGATAAAACTTATTTAGGAAAGATCGATTACATTAGCGAATTGGTTAATGAAAGTACCCGGAGTTTTGATGTCAGAGTTACCCTACCCAGAAAACGTGAATTAAAACCCGGAATGTTTCTGGAAGCCCTGGTGCAGATAAGCAAATTTAAGGTCAACTTGCTAGTCCCAAAATCTGCTGTTTTTGAAATGGATAATAACAAAGTAGTTTTTGTTAAACATGGGGATCAATTTGAACCCGCAAAAGTCGTACTTGGTAGAGAAGGTCTACATAATCATGAGATTTTAAAAGGGTTAAAACCTGGACAGATTTATGCTGTAACAGGTGGTTTTCACATAAAGTCTGAATTACAAAAAGGCTCGTTGGGCGACGGACATAACCACTAAATAGGGGCTGATCATGATAGAAAACCTAATGACAAAGTGCCTCAATAACCGTTTGATTGTAGTTGTACTTGCAATCATCGCCATGGCTTGGGGCTACGTAAGCTATTCAAAATTACCCATAGATGCTTTCCCAGATGTTTCACCAAATTTGGTACAGGTTTTTACAGTCACAGATGGCCTCGCACCGGAAGAAATTGAGAAATTTGTAACTTTCCCTGTGGAAACTTCAATGAACGGGTTACCCGGTGTTAAGAGAATTCGTTCTGTTTCAAACTTTGGGTTATCTGTAGTTAATGTTTACTTTAATGATGGAATGGATCTTTATTTTGCCCGGCAACTGGTGAATGAGAGGCTTCAGGAGGCCAGAGAACAAATCCCCGAAGGTTATGGTGAACCGGAAATGGGACCAATCTCTACTGGAATGGGTCTGATTCTTTTCTATTATCTGGAAGACGAATCGGGAAAGTACAGTTTAGAAGAATTAAGAAGCGTACAAGACTGGCTGGTGAAGTTCCACCTGCAAAATGTGCCCGGTGTTACTGAGGTTTTAGGAATTGGAGGGTTTGAAAAACAATTCCACGTAGAACCTTATCCCAATACACTGCAAAAGTACAACCTCACTATCGAAGATGTCCTTGAAGCCGTTGGAAAGAATAATCTGAATGTTGGAGCGCAATATCTAGAGAAAAACTCTGAAGAACTGGTAGTGCGATCAATCGGCCTTCTTAAATCAATCAAAGATTTACAAAATCTTGTGGTTAAGGTTGTGGATGGTACACCGATCACAATCGAACATGTGGCCAGAGTCAAAATTGGTGGAGCTGTTCGTAGAGGGTTGCAAACCAAAGACGGAGTGAGTGAAGTCATCGCGGGCATGGTAGTCAAACTTTACGGCATGAATTCGTCTACAGTAATCGGAAAGGTAGAAAACCGTCTGAAAAAAATTCAGAAGATTTTACCTGAAGGATTAAAACTCAAACCATACTATGAACAAAGAAGCCTGGTGGAGCACTGTGTCAGTACTGTAAGAAACGCGCTGATTCAGGGAATTGTGCTGGTAATAATTGTCTTGTTTCTGGTTTTGGGTAGCATCCAGTCTAGTTTAATTGTTGCTCTTTCAATACCCTTCTCTGTCTTGTTTGCGTTTTGTGGGATGTATGCTTTTGATATATCAGCCAATCTAATGTCATTTGGCGGACTTGCCATTGCAATTGGCATGATGGTCGATGGAACCATTGTTATAGTTGAAAATGTGCAAAAAAAGCTAACCCGTCAAGAGGTCACCGTTTTTGATGCAGTTAAGAGTTCATGCATTGAAGTAGGTCGACCAGTAGTTTTTGCAATTCTGATTATCATTGTTGTTTTTGTACCGTTGTTTACTTTGCAAGGCGTAGAGGGAAAGACTTTCCGACCACTGGCTTATTGTGTCGCATTGGCAATGCTTGGATCGCTGATCTATGCTGCCATGATTACACCGGTTCTAAGTAGCCTTTTGTTATCTCAAAAACAAGAAAGCAAAGAGAATTTCGCAGACAAACTTCAAAGTATACTGCAATCTAAATACCGACCAATTCTTGCTCTATTTTTGAAAGGTAGAAATCTGGCACTTGCTCTTTGTCTGGGTTTACTTTTACTGGGCGGGCTAACTTATCCCATGTTGGGTTCAGAATTTACACCCGCTCTACAGGAAGGCACTATTGTAGTCAGGTTGACGATGTCCCCATCCATTGCAATAACTCAATCCAAAGAAACGACCATGATGGTGGAGAGAAGATTAAAAACAATCCCGGAGATCACAACAGTGGTTAGCAGAATCGGGCGCGGTGAAGTCGGGGCGCATGCAGATCCCATCAATAGCGCCGAAATGTTCTTGATCCTCAAGCCCAAGAAAGAGTGGAGATTTAATAGTCAGGAAGAACTAGTTGAGGAGATACGAGAAAGAATGCATGATCTTAAAGGAGTCAAGGCAAACTTCACACAGCCAATTGCCATGACAGTAGATGAACTGCTTGAAGGAGTGAGAGCAGAACTTGCTGTTAAACTTTTTGGAGACGATCTTGAAGTCTTAAAAGAAACCGGTGAAAAAGTCGCCGCTGTACTACGTCAAGTTAATGGGGCCAGAGATATTGAAGTTGAGCAGATTGCCGGAGCTAGCCAACTAACTCTCGATTTGAACCGGGAAAAATTAGCCCGTTTTGGACTCTCAATTGAAGAAATACAACATGTATTTAAAGCAGCAATCGGGGGTGAAGAAGCCGGAGTGATATTTGATGGGATTAAACAATATCCAATCCTGGTCAGATACCCGAAAGAATTTAGAACTACCCCTGAAGACATTGGAAAAATGAGAATAGTACTGCCTGAAGGTGGCTCAATACCTTTGGCAGAAATTGCTACTATCAAAGAAGTTGGCGGGTATCGCCAGATAACAAGAGTTGACGGACAAAGGCTTATAACCATCCAGTGTAATGTGAGCGGGAGAGATATTGGCTCATTTGTTGAAGAAGCTCAAAGTCAGATAGATAGTCAATTAAAGCTACCAGCAGGCTATCTAATGAACTGGGGAGGGCAATTCAGACTCCAACAGGAGGCAAATAAGAGATTACAGTTAGTTATACCAATCACACTTCTGTTTATCTTTTTAATGATCTATGGAAGTTTTGAGAAAATTGAAAGTGCACTTTTGATAATTGCCAATATCCCACTGGCTCTGGTCGGAGGCCTTTTGGCACTTTTCATTGCCGGAATCAATCTAAGCGTACCAGCTACTGTTGGATTCATAGCATTGTTTGGAATCGCTTTGGAAAACGCAATGGTACTAGTAGAAGCTATGAATCAACTTGTCGAACAGGGGGTTGATGTAATCAAGGCTTGTGAAGAAGCTGCTGTTAGTCGTTTAAGACCTGTACTAATGACTGCAATCACTACAGGTTTGGGGTTACTACCATTACTTTTTGCGACTGGTTCTGGGTCGGAAGTACAAAAGCCGCTAGCAACCGTTGTAATCGGTGGTCTTGCCAGCTCTACCTTCATAACACTGCTGGTAATCCCGGCTGTTTACCCTTGGTTTGTAAAACCAAAAAATAAATAAAGGAGACATTATGAAATCGCTCATTTTAATTTTCACGCTCGTTTCACCCCTATTTGCTTCATCATCTCATCATGGACATGATCATGATAAACACGAGATCAAATCCTATAGTAACTTTGTTCTGACCGAAAAGGTGAAAAAGAAGGCAACTGCCGTATATCACTGTACTTGTGAATCTCGAGTCTGGAAACAAAGTGCCTCAAAAACTAAAGCTTGTCCTTATTGTGGACCGGCTATGCCACAGTGCGGTCATCTGGAGAAAGTGTTACCTACAAGAAATGTTAAATACAACTGGGATGAATATGATTTACCTAACACTATATGCCCCGTTAGCGAAGAACCGGTTAAAAACCAAAACCACTATGTAGAAATAGAAGGGAAAAGGATCTACGTTTGCTGTAAAAAGTGTGTCGATAAATTCAATAAGAAGATCGTCCAAAATAAGGCGGATCGATATTTAAGAAAATTACCTTTAAAACCTGCAAAGTTTGGGTTCAGCAAGACGTTAACCAAACAGAAAGATCCTCATGAGAATCATGGACACGAAGGTCACAACCACTAATATAGGCAGCTGGAAACCCATTTTCTGTCATCCAACCGAGCGGTTGGGGGACAGAAGCTACCATTGAAAGTCGAAAGTCTGAAGCGAAATTGATTGCTGACCTAACGAATAATTTTACGATAAAGAGCAAATCTCTTGGAGAGTAAGCTCACTATTTTGTCTTAAGTTATACTCAAATATTTCATTTAGTTTACAGAAATCGCATAATCGAATCTCTTGTTGTAGATCACCAGGTTCTGTAGTACTAATTTTAAGCCACTTCCATTTTCCAACAAAAACTTCTTTACCTTCTGTTGTGCTAGTGTACACCCCGGACATTTTCTTTGAATTATTACTAATATGCAATTGAAAGCATCCTAGCTCACTCGTATTACAATCGTTCCACAACCCTTGAATTCGATTATCTATCATTTTCCCCTTAAAATGATGAGTCCTCGCATTTGCATTGATGTCACTAGTTTTGGCAATGTTGTCACCCTCGAAGTCAAAAAAATCAAAAGGTGATGCTATGATTCTTTCAATGCTGAATTGAGCCCCATGTATCAAAGAAGCCTCACTGCTTATACTTTCAGTTACTAGCTCAATTTCAAACCAAGATAGCCATAAACCGGTTATATTGTGGCAATACCGGCCTTCAATATTCTGATTTGTTACAGATGCTATATACCCTGCCATCTCAGCTCTATTTGCTACACACAAAATATGCCTTATATTTTTCAAATGTGCTTTAACTGTATTAACGGAAATATCAAGTTCCTGTGCAATATCACTATCTGTATACCCGCCTGGTATGTAACCAGCGATATTTTTTTGATGTTTTGTGAGTTTAGAGTACAGCTCTAAGTTTGTTTTCATAAAAACAACTAAGCGGATCTACTTGCAAAAGAAAAGATCTCATTAGCCAATAGTTTACTTACCTCTGGGTGCTCTTCGAAAGATGGTAAGGCCCCAAGTGGATTAACATCCACTAACACCCATTCACTAGTTTTATCTAGGATAAAATCAAAGCACACATACAATAACCCGGTCAACTTTGCAAAGTTAAGGAGACTTACATGAAGTGCCTTTGGTAGAACAGTTGGGATGGCCGAAAATGGTGCTGCACTTTGATCATGTCCATCTACTTGTATACGCTTTATACCATAGACATCCTGTCCAATAATGTAGACTCTATATTCTTCAACAGTTTCAATTAATTCCTGCACTAGAACCGGATATAAGTACTTGTCGATACCATTAAAAGAGAAGGATTGGGCAGGATAAATTACTGCAAAATCTCCATCATCATGTTCTGTCACAAAAGTTTGCGCATATTGAGTGTAATCAAACAATGCGTTGTCATCGTCGACAAAACAATTCCCAATTGACTTTATTAACAAAGGTATTTTTGGAACGTGATTAAACCCTTCTGGACACTTCACAATCCAACTGCGAGGTGTCCTAATTTTAAGACGAGTGGCAATATTTAATGAAAATAGCCGATTTCTTAGTTTCCAACAATTTGAGATAGGATTAAGGCTCTTGCTCTCTAATAGAAGAGCTAAAGTCTTAATACGTTCTGTATTTTCACGTAGCGAAAAAGTTCTAGTATGTGGCGGAATCAAGTCATAAGGATACCTGATAAACGCACAATCAACGTCCTCAAAATAGTAAGTTGATCTCGGAGTAGATATTCCAAATTCGCTTAGAACAAGCGCAGTATCTGCGAAGATTACTTCAATTTCAGGAAAAGAGTAAGTAAGCAGTTTGCCTACCCACTCTAATCCCTTGAACGGACAACCTAGTAACACAGTTTTCATTTTGCGCCAAATGCTGAACCGTATTTACAGGTTAGTCTTTCCAAATTTTCTTTCTTCGTTTCACTTTACTTATCCTCCTTATCGTTGCATACCAATAACTTAAAATATGTTCCTGATTCGCGCACCCTTTTAAGGAATTAATCCATTTGAAGTGTGATGTAACACTTTCGAGTACCAAGGGGTGATTGAACTCAAGGATAACTCATATGATACTAAATTGAAGCATTTCTTCTTGATGCCAAAGGTCGTTAAGCATCAAAGTGGTTTTGCATTGTATACATTGTTGATATTAGGAGTTCTCATGAGCATTTTTGACAAAAAACCTGACTTTTTTGCCAATAACCCTAACTTGTATGGACCTATTGAAAAACATCATCCAGGCCGACAAGATGGTCCTACAGAGCCTTTGCCTCAGATGGTTCATCAAGACTGGATCCACGGTGGTGAAAGGGATGCCGTCGAAAAGATTCTTAAGGAAGACAATCTTAAGAAGTCGGACGGTAGCAACTTCTCGCCTGGTAATTGGAGTCTGCGGAAGGAGTCTTCATTTGTTAAAGGTTCACAAGCAAGGAAAGAAAACGAAGACAAGTAGCGTGTCAAACGTTCAGCCGCATAATACCTTTTACAAAGGTACCAAAAGTTCAGTTCAAATCTCTAGATTCCGCTTTCCAATTGGAAACTACTCTTGAAACGGTTGCCTGACTTACATTGTAAAGTCTTGCCATTTGCGCCCCTGTTTTTCGACCGGAAAGGACGTTGTCTGCAATATCCTTTTTCTGCTCGCTATTGAGCTTAGGTCTTCTTCCCCCAACCCGTCCTTCTGCTCTGGCGGCCTTCAGACCAGCTCTGGTCCTTTCTCGAATCATTTCTCTTTCAAACTCGGCAAATGAGCCAACCATCTGCATCATCATCCGACCGGCAGGCGTCGTTGTATCAATCGCTTCAGTGAGCGATTTGAAACCAGCACCGGCGTTATCTATACGATCAATGATTTGCAGAAGATCTTTTAGTGATCGACTCAAGCGATCAAGTTTCCAGACAACAACCAGATCGCCTGGTCTTAGCTGATCCAGAAGTTTGTGCAGTTCAGGTCGATCCCAGCGACCACCGGAGATTTCTTCCTCAAAAGTTCGCTCTACTCCAAAACCCTGAAGTGCTTGCTGTTGTAGCAAGATATTTTGCTCGTCTCCCTTGGAGATTCTGCAGTATCCAAAAATCATAATGAATACCTTTCAAAAACGCCCGTTTATACAAGGAAATATGAATTCTTGATTTTGCTGACAAAATTGCTTGCATAAACCTGTTGCAAATCAAAAATATAATGTAACACGTTTTTGAAAGATTTTAATGAAATGGAGATTCCATGCCCAGGATGAATATACTCAATGATTCAAGCAAAGAGAGCTTTAGCAAACCACCCTTATTTTCAGGGGATCAAAGAAAGTATTTCATGCAGGGCAGTGCGGAACTGTTCAAACGCTGCAATAGACTCCGTTCAGCAATTGCCTGGGAGCTTGTGGAAACCCGAACATACCCAATTACTTTTTGCTTCATGGAAAACGCCTCGCTTTACTTTAAAAATTAAATCATAAGAAAAAGCCCTTGAAATAAGGGTTTTTACCTTTGTAAAAACCCTACAAACCCCGTAGCACCAGAGACAAATGATTGTCACCGCAGGCCGTAAGGAGCTTGCGACTGGAGGAGGCAGCTTTGCTGACTTGATGATTATTTGTCTCTGGTGCTACCGCCGAGACTCAGGCAATGAAATGATTGAATGTATCCTCGTAGTATAGTGAACTGAAAACAGGGCAAATTTAAACATTTGGGTGAAATTCCCCATAGGATTTGAAATATGAGCAATCAAGAAGTAAATAAACACCCCGTCAGCGCCCTTCCCACGTTTGAAGAACTGGTGACTGGAATGCTTGACGAAGACAGAATGCAGGCAGAGAATTTCCAGCAAGCAAGAGAGAAACCCGCTGTTTTGGATGACGCTATTGTGACCAGGGCTTTAAGCATGTACAAAGAACGCGAAACCTTCATGCCATTTTATGAAGAGCATTTTGATCGCTGGGAAAAAGAATCAAAGAACCCTGACATTTTGAAGCGAATTTCTGAACTGAGAAAAAAGCATGAAGAACTGAAAAACCTGATTCAGCAGATTTTGGAGGATCTGGATTACATCAAAGACAGAACCATCGACAAAGTCCTGAATAAAAGTGATTTTGAGATCGGACGGGACTTCTTTATGGATCTTTTGAACAAGGATGATTGAATAAGCCTTCCAAGGGAGCCCCTGGGGGCGGACGGGAAGGCAATGCCGGGAGTGGTAAAGGAAGATAAAGAAGCCCACTGAGCATTTGCGCTAATCTGCGCTAGACTGAGTTTGATCCCCGTCTGGACGGAACGGCTAGCTGGGTCAAACGAAGACTAGAGCTGTTAGCTCAATTGCGGGATCATTCACCGAGAAAGCATTAGAATGTGAAGTTGGCAGGCATTGCCTGGGTGGGCGGGGGAAAAACGGAGGGCACGTTATTTGCCCCCTTGATCGTTTGAATCGCAAATCCCATGACGGGTGGCTTAGAGCCAATATGCGTTAAATTTTAGAATGAGGCTCAGCCCCCAATTGAGGAGGCAACTGTGCATAACGCTTATGCACAAGGAGACAAGGGAATCTGCCCCTTCTTGATGGTTAAAATATCAAATTGGATAGAAACTAAATTGAGGTTTAATCATGCTTTGAAGGTTAGCGGGGCAGATAGTTAACATAATGTCGACATTATGTTAACTACCGCAGCAGCGAAGCTGTGGCCCTCGCGAAGCGGGGGTCATCGACTGGAGTTGCCTCCGGTGTTTATTTGTAAATTTACCCGGCGTGGGATTTGCCTGGAACCCACATTTAATTCGCAAATAACGTGCCCGGAGTGATGGCAGTCAGACCTGCATCTCTGTTCTGGAAGCCAATTTCAAAGATTCAAATTCCCACTTGGAAAAGTGGTCAGGAACTTTTAGGGGCAGAATGTCGGTTAAATCCTACAAAGGTACCAAAAGTTCAGTTCGTTCCAGTGGCCACCACCCCAATTCGTGCGAAAATACACTCTAAGGATTTTTTAAGGCTGACCCGTCACAGGCCAGCCTTTGATTGATAACGAGATTAAAAACCGCTGAAGATGTAAGTTTTAAAGTTTGCCCGGACATAGCTGAAAGTACCATTGAGAACCTGGTCACTCAGCCATGATTCATAATCAAAATAATATCGAAGATGCTCTGGAATTGAATTAATCTCACCGGAATCTTCAAGATAAGAATATGCAAAGTCTTCATCTGAGTCATAAACGCCATAGAACCTGTCTTCAATTTGCTCGATTTCGGTGAAATCAAAAATCTCTAAGTAAGCATCGACTACCGCTCTACCTTGAGCCTCTGTAGCCTTGATGTATTTTGCCAGTTCATCAAAGTCTGGATACTCACCAAAACACTGTGGAAAGTTTTCATAGTCGTGGATCGCCCATTCTTCAACGCCCCATTTAAGCATGAGATCATGGACTGCTGATTGGATATCGTCTTTGTCAAAACCATCAACATCGAGCCATGCACCCTGCAAGATGCCATTGTTGTAAGCCGCCAAATCTGCAACATAGATGCTAAGTGTCATTTTGTGTCTCCTTTGGGTAAGAAGTACGGAAAACCAAACCGTACAAAGTTTGGAAACACAGAGTCAGTAAAGATGCCCTTGTCACCCGAAGGGCCGGAACGAGCGAAGCGAGTTGGAGGAAGCAATCCCTTGCTTTGACAAGGGTAGCTGTCTGACTATCATTGAAAACTTTTTGAAGTAAAACGCGCACCAACGGAGGGCGCAGCATTTGCCTGTTGTTGGGCATATTTGCAAAAACCATGACAGGCGGAACGACTGGCATTGGTTTTGCGTGATTGGAGCTTATGAGCAAATGGTGTGACCGTAGAAAAAAATTAAGGTCTTGACTCCGTACCTTGGTACGGTTGATATCTTAGACATATGAGCAAGGAAAGTGATCTAAAAATATCCAGACTAGCAGAGCTATCTGGAGTTGGCATAGAAACCATTCGTTTTTATGAAAGAAAAGGTCTTATAGCACAACCAATCAAAGAAAATGGTTCATTTCGCAAATATCCACTCGGATATATTTCCAATATCAAGTTCATCAAGAAAGCCCAGAATCTTGGTTTTTCCCTAAAGGAGATAAAGGAGCTTCTAGAAATACATGACCAGACTTATTCAAAGTGCAAAACAGTTAAACAAAAGGCTTTGAAAAAACTTGAATCTATTAATAGAAAGATTTCAGAACTTCAGGAAATAAAAATGGATTTGCAGAGTTTAATTAACTCTTGTGATGAAGATGCTTCTTTAGAAAATTGCTCTATTTTGAATTCATTAACAGGAGACCAATAAATGGACATTGTACTCTTGTATTTTCAGGGTTGTCCCAATGTACAAAATAGTAGAAAAAATCTAATTTCCGCTTTGTCTCAATCGAAAATAAAGATCCAGTGGAAAGAATATGACCTTAATGATGATTCTTTACCCCAAGAATATAGAAACTATGGTTCGCCAAGTCTGATTATCGATGGAAAAGACGTCATGATGGAGGGGCAAAACCCAGGTGCTTCATGTAGAGTTTATTCTGACAATGGCAAAATTTCAGGTAGCATCCCAAAAGAAGTGATCCTGAATGCGCTGATACTTGAGAAATCTTCAAAAGATACAAATTGGAAATTCACATTTGGCAGTATACCTGCGATTTTTGTAGCCCTTTTGCCAAATACTATTTGTCCTGCATGTTGGCCTCTTTTTGGAGGGCTTGTCAGTTCACTTGGAATCGGGTTTATTTTTGAATCTAAAAACCTTTTTATTCTTACAATAATCTTGCTATGTATAGCCTTGTTTTCCTTGATTTACAAAGCCCGCAAGCGTAGAGGCTACACACCCTTTTATCTGGGATTATGCTCAACTTTGCTTTTAATTACCGGGAAGTTTTATTGGAACTCAATGGCTATAAGTTACGTTGGTATAGCCATGCTACTATTAGCCATTATTTGGAATTCTTGGCCCGTGAAAAATAAAGAAAGCTGTAACGCTTGCTTAACTTAGGAGAGAAAATATGAGATCAATTGAAATTTTTAGTGCTGGATGCCCAACTTGTAAAGATGTTATTGCCTTAGTAAATAAAATAGCTTGCTCATCTTGTGAAATAGCTATTTCTGACATGCAACATCAAGAAACAGCAAAGAGAGCTAAGGAATTAGGAATTAACAAGATCCCTGCCGTATTGGTCGATGGAGTTTTGGCTGACTGTTGTGCTAGTCAACCAGTAGACGAAGATTCTTTGAGAAAAACTGGAATTGGAAAACCTCTGTAAATAAAAAATTATTAGACTTTATCTCTCATAAAACATGAGTCTTTCCCATTCAGTAGCTATAACGGTATCTAGTGGCTTCTTTAGAATTTTTGAAGCTACCTTTTCGGCCCCCCCCAAGCCAAAGTCATTTGTGGAAGCTTCAGCTATAAAAGTCGGCCAATCACGAAATGGATCGTTGGCCTTTTGCTGCGACTCAATGTATTCAAGCCACAACTTTATCAAGTAATACAAAACCGCCCCGCCAAGAACCGCACCCCAGGGACTGGCCACAAATTCACGAACCCATTCCAGTAAATCCAGATACTCCTGATCTGGCTCTTCGCCTTCTGGTGGGGTCGGCAAGCCTTCATCGGATAATTCAGCGGTTGGCTTGATTGCGTTGGTGTCTGGATCAATGACGATTAAGCCAGCCTCAACCAATTCGGTCAGTTTGGATTTAACCACACTCTTGGAAACCCCTGTCGCCGTTTGAATCTCACGGTAAGACAGTTTGATTGGCTCACCCTTGTACCTGGCGATTATCAAAAGAAATATGGATTGTGACTCTGACGACAAATCAGACCAATTCCCCTTCTCAATAAGGCCGTTTATGTATTCAATAACATTCATAAGCGTTTGTCCGTGGGACGGACAGGTAAAAAGTGTCCGCCTAACAGACAGTGAGTGTCCACAACCAATTTCAGGCTGTTTTTTGGGACTCGCACACCAATTTTTACTAAAACCGCACCATTTTACCTAATCGGAGGCGAGGAAATAAGGCGTTTGGGTGCCTATTTTCATGCCGTTTTAGGCCACTTTGGGCAAAAATGCCAAATTCCCGTATTGGGTAGAAGTTTAGCGGAAAACAGACATATATAACCAACTAATAAATATATTTAATATCCTTTTATATAATTTAATTTATAGTTTAAATGATATGAACAATTAAAATTATGCTTTAGATACACTAAATGATTTATAGACGCACAAAATAGCTAAATAGCCTTAGTTTAACTATCTATGCAACTATGCATAATTTTCCTCAGGAATAACTATTCAGAGTGATTTCAGCGGTCGTTCAGATATACAAACTGCTGGATGGATTTGACTTGGCTGGCTGCGTCGGTGTCTGGATCGGAGATGATCTGCTTGATTTTGGTGATGTAATCCACGGGGTCGGTGATCACCGGGATCTGGGGGCGTGTAAGGACAGGGGCATCATTTGGCAGGTGCTTTTTTATGAGAGTTTTGAAGTGGGCCTCGATGTCGTCTAATTCCAGGCTATCCAGCTCCATGCCGTAGATGGTGACACGGGTGTAGTTTTTGTATTTGCGTCTGGTGATCAGGCGTTCATCGTTGATGCCTGCCCAGCCCTCTTCTCCAAAGAACCAGGCAAAGTATGTTGGGAAAAGTCGCTTGTCCCGAAGGCTTACTGGTTCATAGGTGGTCTTCTTCCCCTTCTTGTATTCCTTCCAGCTTATCAGGGCCGCGCGATTTTCTTTGATTTGGGAATCGTTATAGAGTTTTGGGGAAATTACGGGAATGATTTCTATATTCTTCATGCCATGAAATTCAAAGCGCTTTTTGAGGTTCAAACCGATGCTGTAGCCACCGGGATTCAGGTCAGTAAGGGTAAAAAATTTGAGCGGGGTGTTATCGCTTGAAATCGCTTCTTTTAAATCATTAGCCATATATTCAGCAGTGAGCCAGGGTACCTGGCCTGATGTGACCAGCAAGGAACTGGAATATTCCTTGGCCAGTCGGCGGGGAAATTTGATCACGGTGGTTTTTTCCATGAAGATCAGGATTTCGGGGTGCTCTTCCCCTACCCAACGATTGAATTCGTAGCGATCCATAAAGCCAAATTCAGCGTAGGTGAAAATGCCAAGCTCTACAAAATCATTGAAGTAGTCGTAGAGATCGGACTCTTCGCCGGGGAATTCTTTCTTATCCGGATAGGCTTTTTTAAGAACTGGCCCGAGGTATTTGTACCAGATGCGACGAATGGAGCCTGAAAACTGATCGATCATACCCCAGCGCACCCATTGAAATACCTGGTAGATCACGTTCCGGATCAAACGGGCTTGATCAAGTTTTTTGGGATTCGTGCTTTGGGGGAATTCTTCAGTTAGGCGATCTTTATAAAAGGTGTAAATACCATATCTGCTTCTGAACCTTGCTACAGCCTTTTTGTCGGATAGATTCAATTTTTCGATCTCGTCTTTTCCGAAAAACTTTAAACCCCAGGAACGGATTTTCTCTGCCGTTTTATTAAACGGTTCCAGATGATTTAGGTGATCGAGGCCAAACAATGCGGTGAATGTAGGTGCGAAATGCCTGGTTAAAGGAACTCTTTCCTTGTCTTCAAGTAAGCCCTCAAGAGTCAGGGAATAATGGCCCTTGGATGTTTTATCTACCGCTCTGATTTTATGAGTGTTTACGATCTAGGAATTGTGAGATTTTTTGAAATGAGGAGCTTTTTCTAAAAACAAATGTTCGAAGTGGCGCAGAGTACCTTTGACGTTGCGCTTTTTGGGGTAGCCATATTCGGCTGAAACGAAAACGCAATACCCCCTTCTACCGGTGGTGATGTAAAGAACGTCTTTTAGATTAAAGCGAAACTTGGAGCCAAGATCACTGACCATTGAACGGGATTCAAATTCTAACGAATTGAGCTTATTTAGAATCTGATCGAGGGCTTTATCCATAAATCCCCTACCCTATTTCATTGAATCTTCAAAACGGGCTTTGAATTCATCCAGATTTTTAAGCGATACGCAATTGATCACTGGATCGGGAAAATCAGAAAACCAGATATCGCGGGCAGATGAATATTCCATGCGCCTGATCCACTCAAAATTGATGATGTAGGATTTTTGGGAGCGCATGAATCGTGGATCGTCTTTGAGTTTCTTTTCTATCTGGGATAAACGATGATTGGAATAAAAAGTGGAGCCGTTGGCCATTTGGTATTTGAGATTGAAGGAAAGATCTTCTTCTACATCGGAGCTGATATAGGCGATTTCTCGAACAGGTACAAAATGGATGCCTGATTTCATCTCAAGGCTGTTCACGGGGAGTGAATAAACGTCTGGGTGAATCCAGCGGAGCTTTTCCAGAATCTGGGCTAGCTTTTCGTTTGTGGCCTTACTCATGAAAGACCTATCCAGCGCTTAATTGTGGCCCAAAAGCTCTGGCCTTTTTGAATATTGCCTACCTGATTTTCCAGTTCCCATAACTTGTTCAAAAGTTCAACAGAACGTGACTGATTTTCGTCGGTCTTCTTCTTTAAAGCACTGTTTTCTTGGCGTAAGGCGTGGTTTTCGTCCTGTATCACCTTGACCACCTCTAGGAGATCAAAGTGGAGCTGCTTGATTTCTTGAACTTGACCAGATAGATGGTCTTGCTCGCGACCTTGACCATGAACCACTAAACCACGCTCTAAATCAGAGTTTTTAGTCTCAGATTCACCATGACCAGTAGTGTCATTAGTTTGACCACGGAGCACTTCTTTGATGTGTGCTTGCTTGAGGCGCTGGGCAGAGAGGGACTTGATGACCACGAACTGGCGGATAGACTCATCAGAGAATAATGAAACATTGCGAGCGCCCCTTACAACTGGGATAAAAGACTTGTAGCGTTTGATGTATTTTCTCAAGGTGGCCACAGGTATCTTGGTCAATGTGGACACTTGA
>MDTB01068927.1_pt1 | contig 21476 bp, 18 predicted proteins | sample 811161 | NCBI WGS metagenome assembly MDTB01 (sample SAMN05326650, study PRJNA326480) | marine metagenome | isolation source: seawater | place: Mediterranean Sea | collected 2009
GGCTTTGACATGCTTTGCCGCCTCGCTGCAGAAAATAGCGCCCGCAGCGGTCAGCTTCGCTGCAAGCATGGTGAAAATCTCCATAGGTATGTTCGCCCATGACCTTGATCAGGAGGGCGAATGTGTCATACACCTACTAAAAGCGAAGATATGAGCAGACAGGCGGTCTAATTTTGTCGACCAGCGGTTAACAAACTGGCGGTTTCGGTGCAAAAAAGAGCGCAGCAGCTACTCTACTTTGAGCCAATATCCACCTTGCGGCAACGCTTTGACATAGCCTGCTGATGGCGTAGCAAAGTGTGTCCCAACGACCAGAGTATCCTCGTCAACCAACTCGGCAAGCAAGCTCTCTCGCGTGAAACGCCCTTCTGACTGGTCATAATCCGCGGATGAGCACCAATCTGTGCGAGTCATCTGCACTGGATGATGAATACAGTCTCCCGTAATAAGCGCTCGTTCGCCGCCGGATTCGATGCATACCGACACATGTCCTGGCGTGTGACCCGGCGTGGATCGCAAAGAAACCTCTGTACACAATTGGTGATCACTAGCCACCAAATCCACAAGGCCTGCGTCCACCACCGGCCGCACAGAATCTGCTAAAACGGGTCCGTAGCTGGACTCGTCTTCGTGCGCATCCCAGTAACGCCACTCTGTTTCGCCAATCAGATAGCGGGCGTTTGGAAACGTTGGTCGCCATTCACCATCTACCAACATGGTGTTCCACCCCACATGGTCGACATGTAGATGGGTGCACAGAACGTAATCAATAGATTCTCGCGCATAGCCCGCTGCTTCGAGCTGATGCAAAAAGTCGGTTTGCAGATGCGACCACGCCGGAATGTTGCGTGGTTTGTCATTACCTATGCAGGTATCGACAACAATGCGATGTTCGCCGGTATCCACCACCAGCGCATGCACGCTCATAATCAAATTACCGTCGGCGTCCATAAAGTGCGGCCGCATCCAAGCTATCGGTTTACATGCATCACGGGTCGCATCGGGCAGAATAAAGCGACTGCCACCCGTGGTTTCCATTTCCACTACTCGAGTGATTTTGACCGTACCAATTTGCCATGTGTGCATGCGCGCCCGCTCCTCTCGATCAGTCGTTAATTCACTACGCTGCTTATGAAACACGGCGTCAACGCGCAGTACAAGCCCAGTATTTTTGCTATCTTTCGTCCTTTAACGATTAGGAGAACGTACCGTGGGGGTAATCGATACCGTAAAGACGCTGACCTACGTACCCGCTCTGTTAAAACTCAAAAAGGGCATGACGCCGCGCCCAGCGGAGGTACAAGACAGCTTTGGCGCGCGCGTTGAGGCGAACGCGCAAAATCATCCCAATGCTTGTGCGATCATTTTTGAGGATCAAGAGCTGACTTGGTTTGAGTTTAACGCGCTGGCAAATCGCTTTGCTCATTATCTACAGGAGCAAGGTGTGAAACGCGGCGATGTGGTCAGCATCATGATGGAAAACCGCATCGAGTATCTTGCGCTGCTGGTGGGCTTGAACAAACTTGGGGCGGTGAGCGGGTTGCTCAACTCCAATCTCAGCGGCAACTCGTTAGTACACTGCATTAACGTTACCGATTCATCTAAGTGCATTGTCGGCGAGGAATGCATGACGGAACTGGACGCGGTGCAAGATCAACTGCAGTTGCAAGCCGGATCAGATTTCTTCTTCGTCACAGACGATGGCAGCAGACCATGCCCAAATTGGGCGCAAGATCTTATGGCCAGCAGTACCGATGCAAGCCAGGACAATCCAAGCCAGACTAACGACACCACAATTGGTGAGACCGCCCTTTACATTTACACGTCTGGCACCACCGGGCTACCAAAAGCCGCTGTATTGTCCAATCGACGCTATTTGATCGCCGCAGACATGTCGTCCCAAGCGGGTTTGAAATGCAGTGTCAGCGACCGCATTTATTTGTGCTTGCCGCTCTACCATGCGACGGGCTTACTCCTCGGTGCAGGCGCAGCGTTTGCTTCTGGCGCCAGCATGTTCGTACGCAGAAAATTTTCTGCCAGTAACTTTTTACACGAGGTACGCGAATACAATTGCAGTCATATGATCTATATCGGTGAGCTGTGCCGCTACTTAACAAATATCCCCGCTCAGTCCGATGACGCAAATAACCCTCTGCACAGCATCATGGGCAACGGTATGCGTCCTGATATATGGATGGACTTTAAGCGACGCTACGGCATAAATCGGGTTTGCGAATTCTACGGCGCGTCTGAGGGCAATGTTTCCTTCGCCAACCTAATGAATAAAGATATGACCGTTGGCATGACCTCAGCAGAAGTTGCGGTGGTGCAGTACGACGTCGACAACGACGAAATCGTCCGCGATCAAGCCGGCCGTTGCCAACTGGTCGCCGACGGCGAGCCCGGCTTGCTGCTCGGCAAAATCACCCCAGACACAGTTTTCGAGGGTTATACCGACCCCGAGGCCACCGAGAAAAAAGTTGTCCGCGATGCACTTAGCGACGGCGACGCGTGGTTCAACACTGGCGACCTTATGCGCACTGTGGATGTGGGCTTTAGCTTGGGCTACCCCCACTATCAATTCGTCGATCGGGTCGGCGATACGTTCCGTTGGAAAGCTGAAAACGTATCAACCAATGAGGTTGGCGAGATCATTAATGGATTTGATCAAGTTAAGTTCTGTAACGTCTATGGCGTGGAGATTCCAAAGACCGATGGCCGCGCCGGCATGGCGGCGATTACCTTGCAAGATGGTGTAGAGAGTCTTGATCTGGAACGCTTTGCAGAATTCGCAAAAGAGCAACTGCCCAGCTATGCGGTTCCTGTATTCCTGCGAATTCAGCCAGATATCGACGTCACCGGAACGTTCAAAATGCTCAAAGGTGACCTGCGCAAACAGGGTTACGACATCAACGCAACGGACGATCCTATCTTTGTTATGCGCAGCGGCGAAACCAACTACAGCGCCATGGACAACGACTATCTGACACTCGTTCGCGAAGGCCAAGCCGGTTACTAACCGACCAAAAGCGGTTCTGCTCGATCTGGGCGGCGTTGTGCTCGGCATCAGCGTGGCCAAGGTTTTCCGTACCTGGGCTGCGCGAGCGAAAGTTGATAGTGCTCACTTCAAGCGCAACTGGGTGATGGACGAAGCCTACGAACTGCACGAGACCGGCGCCATAGATTTTGCCGAATACGCCCGCAGGCAGAGCAAGCACTTTGGTGTTGCAATGGCATTGGAGGATTGGCAAGCAGGTTGGAACGCTATTTGGACCGAACCCTTAGCCCAGGTCGTCACGTTATTGCCAGAGCTTGCGAAACGCTATGCATTGTATGCGTTCAGCAATACCAACGCGGTGCATGCAGCTGCGTTTAACCAGCAGTACCCCGATACTCTGGCGCACTTTGAAAAATTGTTCTTGTCGCATGAGATAGGTGCGCGCAAACCCGATCCAGCTGCTTTTGCTACGGTCTGCCAGTACATTGATACGAAACCACAAGACGTTCTGTTCATTGACGACAATGGCGACAACGTTGCCGGCGCGCGCACTGCTGGTCTGGATGCTCACCATCTTTTCGACGAATCAGATATCGCGACCAAATTGGCCGCGCTGCTCGATTAGGTCTGCGTCTCTAACGCAGCGATTAACGTCAGCGCATGCTGCCTGCTGTCACCGCAAACCGCGGGTTCGGGTCGGAACTGCGCACATACCGACGGTCGGCGCGGGTCGCCAAACAAATCACATGAGAAATTTTCGCTCAAGTGCAGGCAACGCACGCCGGCCGGTTTGCCCACGGGCATACCTGGCATTGGGGTGGAAATAGACGGCGCAATGCAACAAGCCCCACAACCGCGCCGACACGCCAGCATATATGGCGACCCCGCTACGCTCGAAACTCGTGAGCGATCGCGGCGTACTTTTCGACCATCGGTAGAACCTCGTCCGCCGATGCAGCAGGTAGTGCGAACAATATGCGATCAAAGCCAAGCTCAACCAGCTCGGCCACCGCTCGTCGGTCTGGGCCAACACCAAATATGCTGAATTGCGGCTGGCCTGTGCGCCCGTGCGTTGCCCAGGCTTGCTTGGTTTTGGCAATGCCGTCGGCGTAATCGACGCCACCACTGGCTTGTCGGCGGGCTTGGTTCTGGTAAATCGGCATCCAGCCATCTGCATATTCGGCAATACGGTCATAGGTGTATTTTGATGACGCTCCCATAAGGATTGGCGGGCCGCCAACTTGTTTGGGCTTTGGGTAACTCCAAATCTTGTCGAAGTTAACAAATTCCCCATGGAACTCCGCCTCTTCATCCTGCCATATCTCGCGCATGGCTAAGGTCCGCTCACGCAGCAGCGGCCACCGTTTGGCAAATGGCGTACCGTGATTCTCCATTTCCTCGGCATTCCAGCCGGCGCCAATGCCAAGAACGAGACGACCGTCCGACAAATGGTCTAAGGTCGCGACCTGCTTTGCCATAAGAATAGGGTCACGCTCAGTGACTAGGGATATGCCGGTACCGAGTTTCAGGTTTTGCGTTACCGTTGCCGCCATGGCGAGTGCCACGAAGGGGTCAAAGGTATGCCAATACTCCTTGGGCAGCTCGGCGCCGCCAGGCCAAGGCGACTTCCGACTGGCCGGAATGTGGGTGTGCTCGGGTAGGAACAGAGACTCAAAGCCAAACATCTCGGCTTGTTGCGCCAGCGTATGTGGTGCTATGGCGTAGTCCGTTGCGAACATGAGAAGGCCGAAACGCGTCATTTTTTATCCCCCAACATGAAGCCGTATAGCTGCGCTAGCTTAAGCCGTAATCATGGCTACGGATACAGCGTCTACAGAGAATGATTACCAAGAAGTTCGAGGTTTAAGTCTATCTTTGCAACATATCGCGCGGCTGCGCGACCTCTGCGGGAATTTGGTCCGACGTTATACGCACCCAAGGCGCAGGTTAAATCGCCACTACAACGCTCCAATAAGTATGCGAGCACTTGCGCGCCGCAGTAGACGTTTTGCTCCGGGTCGTTTAAGTGATCTTGGCCGCAAAAAGCTGCCCAATAGTCCGGCCGCACCTGGGCCGGCCCTACAGCGCCAACCCGCGACCGCACGTGCTTACGAAACGAACTTTCGGTTAACACCAAACTGGCAAGCACGTCCGAAGAAATACCCTGACGCTCCGATGCTTCTACTAACCAGTGCGAAAACTCTTGTGCTACCTCTGCGCGAATACCAAAAGCCGAATTGATCCGCGCGCCCAATTGAGCGACTTCCTGTTCATAGGCCATCTGACCCGCATAGGGCTTTGCCAAGTTGAGGGTATGCTGTTTCGGTGTGTGAGGGACACTGCTGACCGCAACAACGGCAACAATTGGAACAAGCAGCGCAAAGACACCAACGCGTGTGCGCGGGCGCCAGTACTGTTTCAGGGTCGCGATCGTTCGGCCTAACCGGCGGCTGTAATCTTTCATCCGATGTTCCCTCGCAAAATTCAGCCCTCTCGTGCTGAAGCAGAACCTGGTTTAGATGTCATTACCGTTTTTGATGCGGCGGAATTCTACTAATCGTTTTAGTGACAAGGAACTAAAAAATGAATGAAAAATGGATTTCTCCAATAAAATTCCAGAACTAGTAGAAAAGTAAGTGCTCACTTACTACTAAGTCTATATTTTTTATGGATCAGAGTTGCGACAGAGCCGCCAAAGTCAGCCTTTTAGATCGAAAAGATCTAAAAGGCTGACTTTGTCTTAATTTGGCGTTTAACCGGCTCTTAACGCTTGGATGATTTCCTGCCGTTGGCTGTCATCAGAGACCGGGAACGACGCTGAGGTGCGATCGGTAAAGGCGCCATAGCGCTGCAGCATTTGCGGCGCAATTTCTGCAGGTTCACCTATTACCCCGAATTCAGCCAATATGTCGTCGCTAATGAGCGTCCCCATTTCCTTCCATCGCCCTTGCTTCGACATGGTGTTGAGTTCCGCTTGCAAATCACCAACACCAATGGAATCGAGTACGCCCTTGTAAGCCGGTGTCGATCCATAAAAAGCTATGCGCTCTTGCGCGGCTTTTTTGCTGGCCGCGAATTCCGCTTCGTCCCGGCCGGTAACCACAAAGCACGAGTACGACAGCTCAAAATCTTCGCGGCTTCTGCCGGTTTTAGCCAAGCCCTGCTCAATCGCTGGCAAGGTCACGCTGTTAATGTATGCCAACGTGCTGAACGGATGAATAATCATGCCGTCCGCAACTTCCCCAGCGACTTCGGTCATCTTTGGCCCCACTGCCGCCAACACCACCTTCGGCGCACCGTAGTCTTTATCTTCTGGGGTGAATGCCGGCGTCATTAGAGTGTGCCGATAGTATTCCCCGACAAATTCTAATGGTGCACCCTCATACCAATTTGCCCAGATGGCACGCATTGCCAGCACCAGTTCACGCATTTGCGCGGCAGGCGCACCCCACTGCATGCTGAATCGCTTGGTGATGTGCGGCTTGATCTGTGAGCCTAGTCCCAACGTGAAACGCCCTTTGGAGTAGGCGTTTAGATCGTGGCCGATATTCGCCAAGTTCATTGGACTACGGGCAAAAGCTACCGCAATCGAAGACGCTATCTCTAGATCACCACTGTGTTCGGCCGCCAACAGTAACGGAAAGAACGGGTCATGGTTCATCTCGGCGGTGCGCACGCCGTCATAACCGTCCGCTTCAAGTTTTTTTACCAACGATGGAATTTGCTCTAGCTTGTGGCCTATGCCTGCATCAACTTTCATATCTTCTCCCTCTGTTATCTCGGGTAGCTTGTATAACTCTCGCTCGAGTCACAGCTACACCGCCGTTAAGCGTTCAATAATGTCGGCTCTGTCAGTTTTGCTTATATGTGCGTAGGCCGCTGAAGTTCGATCGACGATGTCACCGTATTTCGCAGCAATTTGGTCGGCGAGCGTCTGCGGTTCGCCTACGATCGCGAATTCTTTCAACAGATCCGGCGTAATCAGTTCACCCATCTCTTTCCAGCGACCTTGCTTCGACATGGTATTCAACTCACCTTGCAGGTCCCCCGCGCCAATACTATCCAACACTGGCTTGTACGCTGGGGTCGAACCATAAAAGGCAATTTGCTGGCACGTTGCTTGGGCGGCTTCACGCATATCCTCTTCGGTATTACCGGTCACAACAAACATTGGGTAACTAATCTGAAAGTCTTCGCGTCGCTTACCGGCCTTGGCAAAGCCTGTTGCTAACGCCGGCAGAGTGGTTTCGCGCAGGTACTTCTCAGTGGTAAAGGCGTGAACGATGATGCCGTCTGCGACCTCTCCAGCGACTTCGGTCATCTTTGGGCCAACTGCCGCGAGAAATACCTTAGGCGCGCCATAATCTACGTTGGTCGGTGTAAAAAACGGTGTCATCAGCGTGTGGGTGTAAAACTCTCCAGTAAATTCTAGGGGTTGCTGCTGATGCCAACACTCCCAAATAGCGCGCATGGCCATAATGTACTCGCGCATTCTGGCGGCTGGACTCGACCAGGGCATGCTAAATCGCTTCGTGATGTGGGGGCGTATTTGCGACCCCAAACCAAGCACAAAACGCCCTTTGGAGAACGCATTTAGGTCGTGGCCAATGTTTGCCAGGGTCATTGGGCTACGGGCAAACGCCACCGCAATGGACGTCATAAGTTGCACTCGCTGGGTATTTTGCGCCGCAACCAGCAATGGAAAAAACGGATCGTGTGCCGTTTCTGCGGTCATCACCCCCGAGTAGCCCATGTCTTCCATTTCTGCCGCTTGAGCACCCACCGTGTTCAGATCATTACTAACACCACCGTCTATTTGCATTTCCCTCTCCTGTGCTGTTCTCGATTAACTATTCACTTTGTATTGGCTCAACCGGACCTGCTGCCGGAAACAGTCCCGCTTGTGGACAACCGTGCTGTTCCCCACGGAGCGCGAAGCGATCGCAGCTGTGGCCTGTGCCGTTAAAGCTGACGCGAAAAAACAAATCGTTAGGGTGGCTAATACGGACAACCTCCTCTGGACTAAGCTGCAAAAAATGTTGCAACAATGCCTTGGTAACGACACCGTGACTTATAACAGCGGCACGTTCGACTTCTTTAATCCGCGGCATCAACGGCGCAATACGCGCACCCAATTCCATAAGGTTCTCGCCGCCGCCTGGGCGATAACGGTAGGGATCAGCACGCAACGCATGTAAACCCTCAGCGTCTTCAGCTTCGACGTCGGCCAAAGTCTTGCCCGCCCACGCACCGCAATCGCGTTCAACCAGGTCGTCACATAACTCCATGGGTGCTTGCAAATGGACATTCACCAACTCGGCAGTTTGCTGCGCGCGGCCGGCAGACGATACCCATAGGCGGTCGACGCCGCCTAGTTGCTTAAGCACCGCGCCGTGTGCGTCGGCCTGAACTTTACCCTGATCTGTCAGTGGCGAATTTAACCGCCCTTGCATGCGCCGTTGAGCATTCCACTCGGTTTGGCCATGACGCAAAACGTAGAGCACTTGCAGCTTCATAAGACGTGTTTTCTGCCTGGATTAACTAAACTGAAAGGCTTTCGCAGTGAAAGCAGCAAAGGTCCGCTCGGCGTCTTCTCGAGAACCCGCGAGTGGCGCAATAATGTGCGTGTGTACGCCACCATCCGCGTCTTCTTGAATGCGCTGCTGAATTTCATCCTCGTTACCAATGATCGCGATCTCGTCAATCATTGCATCGCTCATGGCACTTGCGGTTTTGGCGCGGTCCTTGGCGGCCCAACCCGCCGTTATTTGTGCAGCAGCGTCCTCATACCCCGCCCAAGCCAAAAAGTTGTTGTAAACCGGTGTTGCGTAATACGGCCCAAAAGCGGCGCGGAACAAGTTGCGGCCGTACTCTTTATCGTCCGTACAGAGCACCATGGCCCGATTGACGATTTCTACGTCCGCGGCGTTTTTGCCGGCTTTTGCGGCACCGATGGCAACGTGCTCCATCATTTTTGGTAGCGCAGCTTTTGGCCACAAGTTAAAAATCACCCCATCGCCCACCTCGGCTGCCATCTCGATCATCTTTGGCCTAAGCGCAGCAAGGTATACTGGCGGAGGATTGTCCATAGGCGCTTGGCGGTAGCCCTTACTGAACAGGGTTTCGCCATCAAAATTGGTTTTCTCACCCGTCAACATCAGCTTGACCAGCTCAGCGGTCTCGCGGACTCGGGTCAGCGGCTTGTCCAGCGGAATACCATTGAATTGGCCCATGATCGTTTGGCTAGAAGACCCCAAACCCATAACAAAACGATTCGGCAACAACTGACCAATAACATTCGCCGACGCCGCTAATACTGATGGGGAGCGCGTGTATACCGGCGTAACGGCGGTGCCAATGCGGATGTTCTTGGTGGTGTGCGCTATGCCAGCCACTTGAGTAAGCGTGTCTGGCGCTCCGGAATCACTGAACCATGCATCAGCAATGCCCTGCTCCTCGGCCCATTGGATGCGCGCCACGGTATCTTCGATATGCGGCCCAGCTGGCAGCGTAACCGCTATTCTTTTGGCTAAAGCCATTTATCTTTCCCCTGTAGAAACCAATTTAGCGCAACAAACGCGACGTCTGGTGCTCCTCTTCAACGCGGCATAGATTCGCATTTTGCCCTGTCGAAGATCAACCCGTATCCTAAGCGACTTGTAACCGAGCAACGTCTAACCGGGGGGTCCATGAGCGACGTAGAACTGACGCCTGTGCGCGACGCGCACAAATTTGATGAAGCCAAGCTGGCACAGTACATGCTGTCTCATGTTGCCGGCTTTAGCGGCCCACTGACGATTAAACAGTTTGAGGGCGGTCAATCGAATCCAACCTTTCAACTGATTACGCCGACGCAAACTTATGTTTTGCGCAAACAACCGCCGGGCGAGTTACTACCTTCTGCTCATCAGGTAGACCGGGAGTACAAGGTGATGGACGCGCTGTGGTCTACGCCGGTGCCCGTGCCGAAAATGTACTGCCTGTGTGAGGACACCAGCGTAATCGGCACTAAGTTCTACATCATGCAAATGGTCGAGGGTCGGCTGTTTAACGAAACTCGCTTACCTAACTGCGACAACAGCGAGCGCAGCGCTATCTATTTGGATCTTGCGCGGGTACTGGCTGAGCTGCACAACGTCGATCCCAGTGCCGTCGGCTTGGGTGATTTTGGACGACCGGGAAACTACTACGAGCGGCAAATAGGTCGGTGGAGTAAGCAGTATGTGGCGTCTAAGACTGAACAAATAGATGCCATGGACAATCTCATGGATTGGCTGCCGCAAAATATCCCTGCCGAAACAGCTAGCGTGGTCGTGCATGGCGACTATCGATTGGGCAACGTGCTCATTCATCCCACCGAGCCAAAAATTGTTGCGGTACTAGATTGGGAGCTATCCACTCTTGGCGACGGCTTGGCGGATTTGGGTTATTTGTGCCAGGACTATCACGGTGACGCCTACAATGATGAAGGACTGGCGGGCGCGGATCACGCCGCGCTGGGCATCCCCACCGAGGCAGAATTCGTTGCTGAATACTGTAAACACGCTAATCGAGACGGCATCGACAACTGGCCGTTTTACCTGATTTACAACATGTTCCGATCTGCTGGCATTATTCAGGGCGTCTACAAGCGCGGCCTCGACGGTAACGCTAGCTCGGAAAAGGCGTTGGAATACGTTGACGCGGCGCGCCTACGTTCTGAACGTGGCTGGGCGATGGTTCAAAGCCTATGAGCTTAGAGCAGGCAGGTTGAGGAAAAAGCCCAAAGGCGCTTTGGGCTTAACCTTAAACACCAGCGAGAATTACGCTTAGAGCATTTCCTCTGCGACAACTTGCAACGCGGCCGCGTCCTGGCTGCCGATTAACATATTCGACACATGCCCTTTAGCACCGGCAGCTTTCCACCGTTGTAACTGCTCGCGGATGTGCTCAGCTGGCCCCACCAATGCGCAAGCGTCGATCAGTTCCGTGGGTACCGCCGCCATCGCCTCGTCCTTTCGGCCTGCGAGGAAATGGTCTTGAATCTCCACCGCTGCGTCTTCGAACCCTAGGCGTTTGCAATAGTCGTTATAGAAGTTCTTGTCCCGCGCACCCATGCCGCCAATGTACAGCGCCATGGACCCACGCACCGGCATTCTGCACTGTTCGATGTCATCGCCCATTACCAACGTTACGAAGGGCGCTATATCGAACTGCGATAAGGTTTTTTCTGCAGTTTCGTCGGCAATACCCTGGTTTGCGAGGGCAAAACCTTTTGCTATCGGATCGGCAAACACCGAATACTGATCTGGATCCATCCACACTGGAAAAAACCCGTCAGCTACTTCTGCCGAGGCGGTTACGCCGTTATTGGTGATGGTTGCAGCGTAAATCGGAATGTCTTCTTCGCAGTGCAATATGCTCTTGAGCGGCTTACCTAGTCCGGTTGCTCCCTCGCCGGTGTACGGCAAGTTGTACATGGAACCCTCGAACGACAACGGCGCCTCGCGAGCAAAAATCTGTTTCATGATCTGCACATACTCGCGCAGGCGGCTAACGGGTTTGCCGTAGGGTACACCGTGCCAACCTTCCACGACTTGCGGGCCAGAAGCTCCTAAACCCACGATAAAGCGCCCTCCCGACAGCTCCGCCAGGCTCATAGCGGTCATCGCTGCCATTGCCGGCGACCGCGCTGGCATCTGCATGATGGCGGTACCGACCTTTATGCGATCTGTTTGCGCCAAAATCCATGCAGCTGGGGTTACTGCATCGGAACCATACGCTTCTGCGGTCCATATTGACTCATAGCCGAGGTTCTCGGCGTGCTTAATGGCGTCTATTGAGATACCGAACTTGCGGCCTGAGTAGCCAGCAATAATGCCTAGTTTCATGGTTTTCCTTGTGTTATGCAGAGTTTGCCGATTGGGCGTCTAAGTAGCTAATAATGTCCATGGATTCATACATCCACTCTACCTCTTGGCCGCGCTGAATGCGCAGGCATGGCACCGTGCCGCGTCCGCCGCCTTGCAACAGTTCGCGGTAGGCCGCTGGATCACGCAGCGTGTCGCGAAAGACCATGTCTATGCCTCGGTGCTGCAAAAACTGTTTCACCCTGGCGCAAAACCCGCAGGTGTCGGAGGTGAAAAGTTGATAACTTTCTGAAGCGGTCATGGCTGTCCTAATGGTGGTGCTCAACAGCAACGCAGACTAATACCTGTGGATCATTAGGGTCAATAACGTAACAATATCTGCTTGTTAGCCGAAAGAATTTCAGGAGTGCAGATATGCCCGCCGCGAAACGCAAAGCAACAGACCGGGTAGCCACGACCCGGTCGATTTTCCTCGGTCTTTTGGGTGCTGTTGGCCTAGTGTTAATTGGCCTGGGCATCTACTTCTCTAGCGGCGGCGGCCATAGCGAAGTACCGGTCGAAGGCACCGATTACGAGGTCATCGAAAACGCCGACCGACCTCGCCAGAAAGGCCCCATCGAGGTTGTAGAATTTTTCTCCTACGGCTGCATTCACTGCAAAAACTTTGACCCGGAGTTTGACGCCTGGGCCACACAGGCCGCCGCAGACGTTGCTGTATCGCGCCGCCCAGCGACTTTTTCTGCCACCTGGTCGATGCTTGGGCAAGCCTACCTGACGTTGGAACATACCGAGGCTGTGGACGGCCATCACCAGCGGCTATTCAATGCTATTCACAACGCAGGCCGGCGCTTTACCACCGGCCAAGATATCGCCAACTACCTCGACAGTACTGAACTAAGCGCCAGCGAGTTTATGCGCGCTTTTAACAGTCCCTCGGTACGCCGCCGGCTGACCCTAGCCACGGAGGATACGCGCCGCTATCAAATCGCATCGGTACCTACATTAGTAGTCGCCGGCAAGTATCGGGTCGGCATGCGCAATGGCACGCAACGGGCCTTGCAAGTCGCTGACTGGTTGATCGAACAAGAGCGCAGCAGAGTGGCAGCGCTGCAGTAACCTACCAGTCTAGTTGCAGCGATACGCCGACCTGACGCGGCGCCGCAAGTTGAGTCCAAGCGGTGTCAGCGTAGTCATTACGCGGGTCGTTACCAAAGTAAAAACCGCGTACATGGTGGTCGACGTCCGTTAAGTTACGCCCCCACAAACGCGCCGACAGGCGCCCCTGGCGATAACCAATGGCGCCGTTGATTAACACATGGCTGTCCGCCTGAGCGCTGTGGCTGTCGGAAAAATAAAAGCCGTCTTTCGCTTCTACCGCCACATGCGCAAACCACGCCTGAGACAGGTCGTAGTCCAATGCCACATGGCCTTGATAACTTGGCGCATGGGCCTGCTCCCGACCATCTAGATCGTTACCGGCGGCGTCTATGTAATCTTCGTATTGCGTCGCCAGTAGCCCCAACCCAGCCTTCATCCTTAGTCGCTGGTTCAACGCCAGATCCAACTCCAACTCCAATCCTTGGTTGCTGCCAGAAGCGGCGTTGCCGGTAAATTCAATAAACTCAGACGAACCATCATTCCGCACCCGCACAATTGACGTGGCAATCTGCACATCTGCACGAGCCATATGAAATACCGCCACACGCAGTTGACCGGCATCATCTAGCACGCGCGCTTTGTAGCCTAGCTCAAAGTTCCACAAGGTCTCTGGGTCAAACAATCGTAGGTCCGCATCCAAGGTGCCCGAAGTGTTAAATCCGCCAGACTTATAACCCTGGGTGAAGCTGGCATAAACGCGCTGTCCCGCTTGCAGTCGCCGCTCCAAGCGAAACCGCGCGCCGAACAAATTGTCTTCGGGCGTAAAACGCACCGCGGCATTGTCCGTGTAATCTGCCTGGTGCTGTTCGACCCGCGCCCCCACGGAAAGTTTCCAACTTGCACCGAGCGGCACACCCACCTCGCCGTACAGCGCCATGCGCTGCACCGAAAACGCACTGGTGAAATCTTCAGCCAACCAGGTGTAGGCACGCACCAAGTCCACGTCCCGATCCAACAGATAGACGCCCACCACCCAGTCCAGTGCGTCCGCGGCAACCGCCTTAGACAACCAACGTAAGTCCACGGTTGCTGTTTCTACGTTGCGGTCGTAATAGTCAGTGGAGCTGTAACCGTACGGATGAAAACCCTGGTACGTCCAATCTTCATCGTAGCCGTAACGAATGTCGCTGCTGGCGTAACCCAACGCGGCAACTAGGGTCGTGCTATCCATCTGGTTGGTCTCAATACGAGCACTGAGATATCGACTTGTTTGCTCATCGGCACCCGGCTGGTCCGCGCGCGTTTGCCGATTATTATCGAGGGAAAACGCGTCGTAGCCATTGTTTACATCAACGAACCCTGCGGTCACTTGCCAGTTCGCCAGGTCACTATTGCCGTCTAGCTTCAAGCGCAGAGTCCTTTCGTCGTGATTATCGGTGTCTTCGCGCTGCAAAAAACTGTTTTCTATGAAGCCATCATCCGCATATTGTTGGACACTCAAACGCATACCAACGGTGTCGTTCAGCGGCCCGCTCAATGTCGCGCCAAGCCCCAGCGCGCCGAAGTTTCCAGCATCGAGGCGGGTCATACCCTGCCAGTCCACTGTGGACGAAGGGGTAACGACATTGATCAAACCGGCCAAAGCGTTGGCGCCGTATAAGGTTCCCTGTGGACCACGCAGGACTTCAACTTGCGATACGTCAAATAGCGTTGCCGCGGTGCCAATGCCACTAAAGTCCACACCATCGATCAATAACCCGACCGAGGCGTTCAACGGTTCGGCAAATTGCCCACGCTCACCAATGCCACGCATTTGCACAAACCGCGCTCGCGATGCGCCACTGGCGAGGTTTACGTTCACCGCGCGAGCAAGTACCTCCTCTAAATGATTAACCACATCACCTCGGTCGTCAGGTACTAATAAGGAAACCGACGCTGGCACGTCGTTAACCGCGACATTACGCAGTTCTGCGGTGACAACCACCTCTTCGATAGCATCATCCGTCGCAGGTTGGGAATCTTCCGCATTAACGGACAGTGGCAACCATATGCCAACACATAAGATCAGGAGTCGCAATTGGGAAAGGACTGGGGAATTCATAATCACCTCTGGTAAAACACACGCATTGCCCAAGAGGTTGATCATCCTATTCCTACGCCGGTGTTAACCGGATCAGGTTCGAAGGGTCCGTTGCATGCAACGTCTCAGGCGTACTGCCGCCCCTTAGGCGAGGCGCATTAAAGCAGAGATCCGCTGCGGAGTAAAAAGTTTGAGAACCATCAATTTCCGCCGCCTATCCGGATTTTGCCACCATTCGTAAATTCGTCTCTGATCCAGTAAGCGGCAACGTATGCAATGGCCCGGTACGTCACTTGCGATAGCAAACGACAACCGTACGGTTCACGACAAGGGAGCAACTTATGCGCAACACCAAAGCGTCTTTCGCTGCTAGCGCGCGGCGTTCTAGAAAATCTGGACGCACCCATCAACGTATGCCGATGAACGTCCGACCACTGTTCAACCTGATGGTCATCGCCTGTTTGTTCATGGCCGCAAACGGCTGCTCAAGCATGTACTACGACGCGATGGAAAAAGTCGGTATTCACAAACGCGACATTCTTGGCGAAAGAATTGAGGATGCCAGAGATTCACAACACGACGCGAAGCAGCAATTCAACAGCGCCCTCGAGCGTTTTCAAAGCGAACTGAACTTCGATGGCGGCGATTTACAGAACACCTATCAAAGTCTCAACCGAGAACTCGAGCGCAGCCAAGCTCGCGCCGATGTTGTGCGTGATCGCATAGATGCAGTGGACGACGTGGCTACAGCGCTATTTGTCGAATGGCGACAAGAAATTGATCAATACTCAAGCGCCAAGTTAAGACGCCTGAGCAATCAACAACTGAAGCAAACACAGCGACGCTACCACGACTTACTGCGTGCCATGCGCCATGCAGAACAACGCATGCAGCCGGTGTTAAGGACCTTTCAAGATCAGGTGTTGTTCTTGAAGCACAATCTAAACGCTCGTGCTGTGGCCTCTATGCGAGGTGAGTTTGGCTCTATAGAAAACGACGTCGCCGAGCTGATTCGCGATATGGAAGCATCCATAGCAAAAGCTGATGCGTTCATTGAGGAATTAGCAGCCGCGTAGGGACGCCCGACCGGGTCGCGAATCTGATACCTTTATCCGACCTAGTCGGAGTCTGCCTTGGCAGTAAAACACAAACGCAAACCTACAAAGTCGCGGCGCAGTAAGCGCCGCAGCGGCCAACACGACAGCTGGCTTAGTCGTCTGCGCCGCGCCGTGTTGCGCCTGCTATGGCGCACGATGTTGTGGTCTGGGTTGTTGGCAACACTGTTGCTACTCGGCTATGGCTATTACCTCGACCGAACCATCAGTAAGACCTTTGAGGGTCGGTTGTGGTCGGTGCCCGCACAAGTATTCGCACAACCGCTGGAATTGTTTTCTGGCTTGGCATTGTCGCGGAGTCATTTGATAACCGAGTTAGAGCGCTTGGGTTATCGGCAACAGAACAATCTGGACTTGCCCGGCACTTACTTTGCTCTTGGGTCAGACCTGGGTGTTCACCTACGCGGGTTTCAGTTCATCGAAGGCTTTCGTCCGGCACAAAAATTACGTCTGGCCTTCAACCAAAGTGGTATCCGAGAAATTTTAACCACCGAAGGCGAGGAGCTGATTCTCACGCGACTGGATCCTGCCAAAATCGGTAGTTTTTTCCCCTCGCATGGCGAAGATCGCGTAATTCTGACACCCCAAGAGGTGCCACCGCTTCTGGCCGCAGGGCTGAAAGCGATCGAGGACCGAAACTTCGATGAGCATCGGGGCTTCAGCATCACCGGCATATTACGCGCGCTGGTGGTGAACCTTCGCGCTGGGGCAGCACGCCAAGGCGGCAGTACGCTGACGCAACAACTGGTAAAAAGTTATTTCCTAACCAACGAGCGCACCATTGAACGCAAACTGCGCGAACTGGCTATGGCCGTCATTCTGGAACTACGTTTTAGTAAAGAAGAATTGCTCACAGCGTACATCAATGAAATTTTTCTTGGGCAGAATGGCGCTCGCGCGATACACGGTTTCGGCTTGGGTGCCCAATTTTATTTCAATAAACCGATCAACGAGCTGGATGTTGCAGAAATCGCCACCTTGATCAGCATTATTCGCGGCCCGTCCTACTACAACCCGTTCCGTCATCCCCAGCGCGCATTGTCGCGGCGCGACCGCATTCTCGATACTTTTTATAGCGACGGCCTTATTGATGCGAACAGCCACGCACAAGCCATAGAGAAACCGCTGGGCGTGGTCAGCGCGCCGGGCCGCGGTGGTGCGTATTACCCCGCCTTTATGGACTTAGTGCGAGCCGAGTTGTCAGAACGATATTCAAGCGCTGACTTGCGGTCTCAGGGTTTGCGCATCTTCACGACGTTGAACCCGCGCTTGCAAGAGAATACGCAACAAGCGGTAAGCGAAACGTTGACGGATATTGAACGGGAACGTGGACTTGCCAGCAACAGCCTGCAAGCTGCCAGCGTAATCTCTGACAGCCAAACCGGCGAGGTGTTGGCTTTGGTGGGCGGCCGCAAAGGCAGAGTCGATGGTTTTAATCGCGCGCTAAATGCCCAACGCTCGGTAGGTTCAGTGATAAAACCGGTGACTATTCTCGCCGCCTTGAATCAGGGGATGAGCTTAACCGACGTCGTCAACGACCAACCGATTACGCTGACTGCGAAGTCTGGAGAGGTGTGGTCACCGAAGAATTTTGATGGCAAAACCTCCGGCGAGTTGCCCATGTATCTCGCGTTGAGTCGCTCGTTAAACCTTGCCATGGTGGATTTGGGCGAAAAACTCGGACTGCAAACGATCCAGGCCCAGTTCACTGAACTGACCCAGCGCCGCGCCAACAATCCGTACCCGTCTTTTTTGTTGGGCGCCGAGGCCATGTCGCCGTTGCAAACCCTAGAGCTGTACGGAAATTTTGCCAGTGGTGGTTTTCACACCCGCCCTAAGGCAGTCATCGCTGTGCTCAATGAGCAAGGCAACGCGCTGTCTCATCACACCTTCGAGATGCAACAGAGCATTGCGCCCGCTACCGCAGACGCGCTGACTCGCGCGTTGCAAGTAGTGATGCAACGAGGCACCGGGCGCTCCTCGCCATTCGCACGCATCGGCGTCGCTGGCAAAACCGGCACCACTAACGACAATCGCGACAGTTGGTTCGCTGGCTTTGACAACAGTAAACTGTCCGTCGTGTGGGTCGGTCGCGACGACAACCAGAGCACAGGCCTAACCGGTTCAAGCGGTGCATTGCGAGTATGGAATTCGATGACTCGACGCAACGGCGTCGATCCCATCGTGTTGATGCCGACCGACGATCTGGTTGAAATCGAGTACACCACTGGTAAGCGCGCGACCTCAGCTTGCGCCGATGTGGTTCAGCTACCAGTGCAGGATTTGCGTTCGCTCGACATTAAGTCTGGCTGCTCGATCAAACCGGGCCTTGGGCAGAGATTAAAGTCATTGTTTGGCAACTAACGGAACACCCCTTTGAAACAACGTCATTTTTCTATTGTTCTCTTAGTCGCGCTGTTAGGCGCCTGTTCTACAACACCTATACTTCCGCCGGCGGCCAAGCCGTCTGAAGTTGCGCCGCCACCGGCAGCACCCAGTGCTGCACAGTCGGAGACGGCGCCGCAACCGGCGCGGCCAAAAACTAAAACCAGCGCTACCTTTGCACTTTTGTCCGCCGCCGACGAGGCACTCGCGGTGGGCGAATCCAGACAAGCTATTTTGTTAATGGAAAGAGCTGTACGCATCGAACCGCGAAATTTTGAATTGTGGATACGCTTGAGCCGAGCGCACTTAGCGTCGGGTAATCTCGCTTCTGCCACCCAACACGCGCGCAAAGCCATTGCCTTAGCCGACGTTGCTACCGGCGAACTTGGACGCGCCAGCAAGGCCAAAGCGTGGTTACAATATGCAAATGTGTTAGACGCCCGCGGTGATACCCGCGAAGCAGCATCAATACGCGATCGGTATCGTCCACAGCGCGGCTAGTTCGTTTGTCTCTCCATTTTACGGAGGCCTGCTTATGCACCATTCGAGTTTACCAACCCGGTCTCGCCGCCTAACGGCTAATGCCTTGCTATGTTCAGGACTGCTGGTCCTACTGTGCGGCTGTGCAACTAATCCAGTCACCGGTAAAAGCGAGCTCAGCGTGGTGTCAGAGAGCTGGGAGTTGAACACCGGCAAACAGCAGTATCAGCCAATGCGTCAAAGTCAGGGCGGTGACTACCTTGCCGACCCAGCGGTGCAGACTTATGTTCGCGAAGTTGGCAACAAACTGGCCGCGGTAAGCGATCGCAAACTGCCGTATGAGTTTCACGTGGTCAACGACGGCACACCAAACGCCTGGGCGTTACCCGGCGGCAAAATCGCAATTCATCGAGGGCTACTGACCGAGCTTCGGAGCGAAGCGGAACTGGCGGCGGTGTTGGGTCACGAAATTGTTCATGCAGCGGCCAAACACGGTGCCAAGAATGTGCAGCGCGGCGCAATTCTGCAGACCACGGTAGCGCTTACAGGCATAGCCGCTCGAGACTCGGATTACGCCGAGTACGCCCAACTCGGTGCGAGTTTGGGCGCTGCGTTGATCAGCACAAAGTACAGCCGCGATGCCGAGCGCGAGTCTGACCTTTACGGCATGAACTACATGTATGGAGCCGGTTACGATCCGCTCGGCGCGGTCGACCTGCAACAAACTTTTGTCAATCTCTCGAAAGACCGCAACAGCAATATGCTCGAGGGCTTATTTGCTAGTCATCCGCCGTCGCAACAACGAGTCGCTGCCAACCGCGCACACGCCGCGAGTTTTCCACCTGGTGGCGAGCGTGGCGAGAACCGTTACCAACAAGTTATGCGGCGTCTTAACGAAACGAAACCGGCTTACACCGCGTACGATCAAGCCACTAAGGCCTTGCAGACTGCTGACTTTGATGAAGCGCAACGACTGGCAAACAAAGCGCTGTCGATAGAACCCAACGAGTCCCTCTTTCACAGCCTGCTGGGGGACATTGCTAATTTAGAGGACCGCCCCGCTGTCGCACAACGGCACTACCGCAGAGCGATTAGCCTGAACGACAGTTTCTTTTATCCCTACTTACAAACTGGCCTGGTTAACCGCGATCTAAACGAACTGGCGGCGGCGAAGCGCAATCTCAATCGCAGCATCGAACTGCTACCAACCGCCACGGCGTACAACGCTCTGGGCGACATTGCAGAGTCAGAGGGCGATGTGCCTCAAGCTAAGGAGTATTACGCTGCGGCTGCACAGGACTCCGGCAGCGATGGTCAAGCCGCGCTCACATCCTTGGTAAAACTCAATGTTGCAGAGCGGCCTGGAGCTTACATCGAGACCACTGTGGGCCTGGCGACCAATGGCGAATGGGTCGTTAGCCTACGCAATTTGGCACCCAGGGGATTTACCAATCTTGAGCTGGAACTATTTTATCAAGACCTTAATGGTCGCAATCAGCGTCGGCCAATCAGCGTCTCTGGCACACTTGGCGCCCAGAGCACGCAGCGAATTACCACTGGTCTAGGCGCCAACGTTGCCAGCACACCCCAAGTTGCCGTGCGACGTGTGAGCGTCGCTACTAACTAACGCTGGCGTACAGTGCCGCGCGATCTTTCTCGAATCTGCGTCCGGCGAGGTAAAATAGTGGAATTGCCAAAGCCGAGATGACCGAGAAAACCACCAACGTAATCGTATAGGGTTCTGCAACACCGGCCTGTGCCATCCAGTCAATCGCGTAGCCTGCCCCTGTAACCCCAATGCCAAGGCCCACAAAATTTAGCGATAAGATGTAAAACGCCACCAGCGTGCCGCGAATTTGCGGCGGCACTAATTCTTGTACCGTCGAAAACGTGGGTCCGTAAAAACACCCGAGCTGGAAATAACCGAAGAAGATGCCAGCCAAAAACATTAACGAGGTTGGGTCAACAAAGCGATAAACAACCGTTAGCGGCGTCAGCACCAGCATTATCCAGAACAAAAACATTGGCCGACCCATTCCAGTTTTGCGCAAAAACGCATCTCCGCCAACACCACCAAATAAGTTACCCAAAATGCCGCCCACCAGCGCGATCCAACCGGTCAGCTCCGCGATCTCGGTACGATCAAAGCCACGTTCTTGCACAAACCAAAGTTGTTCAAAACTGGCAGCGCCCAAAACAAAGTGGAACGCCACACCACCACCAATGGTCATTGTGAGCGCGGGTGATTGCCGCAAAGCACCTACCAATATACGCATGATTTCCCGCGCACTTGGTTTCTCTACTGGTTCTGCGGCTTCTACTTCGTGCCTACGCGGCGTTTCTTTCATAAAAAACATAACAACCGCGAGCAACACACCGGCCGCGCCCAAGGCATAAAAACACCCCCGCCAACCGAGGATGGGCTCTAAGTAAGCCACTACGATCAGGCTTGCAGCCACGCCGACTGGTAC
>MDTB01159328.1_pt1 | contig 21476 bp, 18 predicted proteins | sample 811161 | NCBI WGS metagenome assembly MDTB01 (sample SAMN05326650, study PRJNA326480) | marine metagenome | isolation source: seawater | place: Mediterranean Sea | collected 2009
CAAGTCAATTATTTGAGAATTTATTGAAAGAAATACCGCAAATAAAATTATAAAAACAAAAACAGTTAAATTCTTCACAGTTCGCATTTTTTACAGTCATTAACTTTCATTAAGTCGTTTACGCAAATTTTTTCCAGTCTTAAAAAAGGGTACGTGTTTAGCCTCAACCTTGACCGATGTGCCGGTTCTAGGGTTTCGACCGACTCGCTCCTCTCTCTTTTTTGAAGAAAACGCTCCAAAGCCCCGCAATTCAACTCGATTTCCAGAAGAAATTGCCAAGGTAATCTCCTCAAATATAGTACCAACTATCCTCTCGACGTCCCGCTGTAGGAGATGTGGGTTTTCTTGGGCAATCTTTTCCACTAATTCAGATTTTATCATTCCCAATTTCCTCCCCAAATTAAAATTTATAATCCGACCGTAGCATATCCAAAGTATTTTTCAACTAGCAATAGAAAAAAGCATCGGCGATCGTAAAAATTTTATTTTATTGTTAGTAGAAATCGGGTTATCAAAACCTAAAAACATTTTCCAAATTGATGTTGAATTTTTATCTAAAGTCCAATCCTTAATACTTAAATCTTTGAATTGCTCTCCATGATTCTGAAAATACAAAATGGCATCATCTGATGAGCCAATCGCATCAATTAGACCTAGGTCTAATGCCATCCGACCAGTAAAAAGTTGTCCTTGACTAACTTTATCAAGTTCTTCTCCTACCAGCTTTCGTTTTTCAGAAACTAAATTCTTAAACCAATGAAAACTGTCGTTTACCAATAATTCTTGGTTCTTAATTACATTTTTGCTCATAGGTTCAAAAAAATTTGTACCTCCCTTCACTTCTCCAGACTTCACAACTTGCATTGACACGCCTAACAATTCACCTAATTTAGATAGGTCAGGGTATTGAACAATTACTCCTATCGACCCCACTAATGAATTCCCTCTAGCAAAAAGTTGGTCCCCCGCAAGGGCGGCAAGATAGGCTGCAGAGGCACCAACTTCTCCAATTACTACCACAACAGGCTTCTTATCACTGATTTTTTTTAAACTATCATATAAAGACTCAGCTCCGACGACTGTCCCGCCAGGGCTATTTATTTTAACAATTAAACCGAATACATCTTCATTAATAGCTATTTTCTTCAAAAGAGTCTCTCTCGCTTGGTCATCATGAATCTCTCCAAAAACTTCGTACATTGCTATATGTGGACTGGAAATAAAATCTCTATTCCAGACTAACGTAATAAAAGAAATTATAATTAAAGTAGTTATACTTCCTTTAAAAAAAGAAGAACGACGCATTTTGCGCCGTTGCTCCTCATATAGTTCAATTTCTATGGACATCTGTTTTATCACTCATCTTGATTTTTCAACGCAGCTCCCAAAATATCACCAAGTGAAGCTCCAGAATCAGAGGAACCGTACTGTTTTACCGCTTCCTTTTCTTCAGCGATTTCTCTAGCCTTAATAGACAAACCAAGTTTTCTGTTTGCCTTATCAACGTTTGTGACTCTTGCATCTACTTTATCTCCCAAAGCAAATCTTTCTGGTCTTTGCTCAGCTCGCTCCCGAGACAGGTCCGATTTCCTTATAAACGATTTCATCCCATCATGTTCAACCTCTATACCATCTTCCTCAATGGCAGTTATAGTGACTGTTATAACAGCCCCACGTTTTAATCCATCAGTTGCTCCAGAGAATGGATCTTTTTCTAAACCCTTAACCGAGAGAGAAATTCGCTCTTTTTCAATATCAACGTCAGTCACAACTGCTTTGACGGTATCGCCTTTTTTATAATCTTTTATAGCTTCTTCACCCGTCCGCTTCCAATCCAAATCAGATAAATGAACCATTCCATCGATATCGCCATCTAGACCAACAAATAAACCAAACTCAGTAATGTTTTTAATTTCTCCCTCCACCTCAGAGCCAACAGAAAAACTAGAAGCAAAATTCTCCCATGGATTTCCTTGTGTTTGTTTTAAACCAAGACTCACCCTACGTTTGACCGTGTCTATTTCTAAAACCATTACTTCAACTTCTTGGCTAGTTGATACTATTTTTCCCGGGTGCGCATTCTTCTTTGTCCATGACATTTCTGAAACATGCACTAAGCCTTCAACCCCGGCAGCCAATTCTACAAAAGCACCATAATCTGTAATATTTGTGACGCGACCCGTATGCGTTGATCCGATTGAGTATTTTGTTTCGACCACCGACCAGGGGTCTTCCTCAAGTTGCTTCATACCCAAACTTATTCTTTGAGTGTCTTTATTAATTTTCACTATTTGAACCTTTAAAGAGTCACCAATATTCAGGATCTCTGAAGGATGATTTATGCGCCTCCACGCCATATCTGTTACGTGTAACAGTCCATCCACACCCCCCAAGTCAACGAAAGCGCCATACTCAGTAATATTTTTTACAACACCGTCAACGACATTGCCTTCTACCAGGTTACCCACAATTTCAGCTCGCTGCTCCGCACGAGACTCCTCCAGAATAGATCTTCTCGAAACTACTATGTTACCACGTCTTCGGTCCATCTTTAAAATCATAAAAGGCTGCGTTATTTGCATCAAAGGTCCGGCATCTCTAACCGGTCTGACATCAACCTGACTTCCAGGAAGAAACGCTATTGCTCCACCCAAGTCGACGGTGAAACCTCCCTTAACTCGACCAAAGATAATTCCATCAACTCTTTCATCTTTCTCAGAAGCTTTCTCAAGCCGGTCCCACGCCTCTTCTCGTCTCGCTTTTTCTCTACTAACAACAGCCTCACCTTTGGAATTCTCAACCCTCTCCAAATAAACTTCCACTACATCACCCACAGCTACCTCAGGATCTTGACCAGGTATTGAAAATTCTCTTAAATCAATTCGACCCTCCATCTTATAACCAATGTCAATAATCGCTTGGCCTGCTTCAATTGCGATTACGGTACCCTTTACAACCGAGCCCTCCTTTGGAGTTTCGAGTTCTAAACTCTCATTTAAAAGTGCTTCAAAATCTTCCATTGTTACTGATGTAGTCATACAAATCTCCTAATATATGTTTCTGGCCATGTGGTTGTTTCCACAGGTCTTAGTATTCAAAAATAACAACAAATTTAGCAGTTTTAGTAAAAGTTACTCAAATTTTCTCTTTTACTTGCTCTACTAACCTCGTTGCAAATGCAATAGACGCTTCTATAGACAATTCAGTTGTGTCGATCAAGTGGGCATCAGTACTAATTTTAAGTGGCGAATGCAACCGATCACTATCTAACCCATCTCTTTTCGATAAATCCTCTAGGACGCTCTTGGAGGAAATAGCGCCCTCATCCTTTATAAGCTGCTGATACCGCCGTTCAGCCCTTGTATTTATATCTGCTGTTATAAAAAACTTTACCTGAGCAGTTGGTACAATAACCGTCCCGATATCTCTGCCATCAAGAACAGCCCCCTGACTTTTAAAAGCAAAGTTTCTTTGAAACTTCATAAGTTCTAATCTTACTTCTGGTAACGTCGCAATTTCACTCGCGTAGATTGCCACTTGGCTAGAGCGAAGATTCTCCAATTCAAGATGCTTTAGTTTGAAATTCCTTGCAATGTGAACTAGCCCTTCACTCGTCAAAGGTTTAGTGCTTTTTGACATAGCTTGTTGTGCAACAGCCCGATAAATAAGTCCTGTATCAAGATACGAAAATCCAAAATGTTGTGCGACGCCCTTTGCGATAGTTCCCTTACCGGAAGCCGCATGTCCATCTATTGCAATAACAAAAGTCATATTTACTTAACTCTTTTTTTTAGACTAAAACTTCACTGATAATTAATTTCATAATTCAGGTTATGTCAGCACCAAGTTTCTTCATAAGTTTAAAAAAACTCGGAAAACTAGTATTTATTGACCTTGAGTCATCAATAGTTACAGGATTGCTAGAAGCTAATCCAAGGCATAAAAAAGACATTGCGATCCGATGATCAAAGTGAGTCTGAACAATCGAACCTCCAGATACATTATTATTTCCATTTCCTACAACTGTTAAATAATCCTCTCCTTCTTCTACTTCAACCCCGTTGGCTCTTAAGCCTTTAGCCATTGTCGCAATTCTATCACTTTCTTTAACTCTAAGTTCTTTTATACCTCGCATTACTGTCTTACCATTGGCAAATGCCGCCACCACAGAAAGTATTGGGTATTCATCAATCATACTTACAACTCTCTCAGTCGGTACATCGACGCCAGACAGTTCGCTTGCCGATACTTTTACATCGGCTACAATCTCTCCATTAATAACTCGGGAATTCAGAATTTCGATATCGGCACCCATTTCAATCAATGTAACAATTAAACCATTCCGCGTAGGATTTTGACATATGTTTTTTAACAAAACTTCTGATTTTTTTACAATTAAAGCTGCACAAATTAGAAAAGCCGCCGACGAAGGGTCTTGAGGCACAATTACCCTTTGAGGTTTGAGCTCAGGATATCCAACAATGGTTACAGTATTACCCTCTACACTTGTTGAATTAGAAATGTTAGCTCCAAAACTGGAAAGCATTTTTTCGGTATGATCCCGGGATATTTCTGGTTCATTGAAAATCGTAATACCGGGAGCATTTAAGGCAGCGAGTAGGACCGCTGATTTAATTTGAGCAGAGGGTATTTTGGACGAATAATCAATGGATATAGGACTAGTAGCACCCCTAATAGTCAAAGGCAAAAGTCCATTGTTTCTACTTAACGATTCTGCTCCAAACTGCTCGATTGGTTCCAAAACTCTTGCCATCGGTCTTTTTATTAAGCTTTGATCGCCAGTAAAAGTTGCTGTAATCGAAGTAGTTGCCATTGCTCCCATTAAAAGCCTAATACCAGTACCTGAATTACCACAGTCAATTATTTTATCTGGTTCAGAAAAGCCGCCAACTCCAAAACCAAAAACTGACCAAGTACTGTCAGTATTTTTTGTAATTTCAGCACCAAAACTCTGCATAGCTGTTGCAGTTGCAATGACATCGGACGACTCTAACAAACCAGTTATCCTAGTTTCGCCAATTGCAAGAGCACCCAATATAAGTGCTCGATGGGAAATAGATTTGTCTCCAGGTATTTGAGCTAAACCTAACAAAGCACCTGATTTCCGTGAAGTTTTAGGTAACGGCTTGGCTAAATTGGACATCCAATGCTCCCTTGCATGGTTAATAATTATATCTTTTTAAAAATTAAAAACGTCGTTTTTCTTCCAGAGGCCTTCGCTTTTTCAAAATATCGGGTAGCTTCCCAATCTTCCCAGGGATTACGCCAATCACTCGCTGAGGTTGCTATCCATTCAAAGGTTTCCTCACCATAAAATATTTCTAAGACGTTCTTAACATAATCATCAACATCGGTGGCAATATAAATTAATGCATCAATCATTAAAACCCGTTTAAACGATTGAAGACTCTCTTTGTTGATTAATCGACGCCGTTTATGCTTAGTTTTTGGCCACGGGTCTGGGAAAAGTAAGAAAAGTTTTTCTATTGATACGTCAGGTAGAACTTCTAACAGAACTCGCGCATCATCCATAAATATTCTTACTTTAGTCAAATTTTCTTTTTCTAAGCGAGGTAACAACATTGCGACACCATTAATATAAGGTTCACACCCTATAATGCCATTGTTAGTGTTCTTCTTTGCTATTGCTAACAAATGTTCACCCCCGCCAAATCCAATCTCAAGCCAAACTGGACACTTTTCTCCAAAAATTTCTTCAATTTTTATTTTTTCCCTCGAAGGGTTTTCCTCGTATGAAATTCCGCCCAAAGAAATTTTTGGCAAATAATTTGAAATGAATTGTTCCTGAAGTCCACTCAATTTTTTACCGCGTTTTCGACCATAAAAATTAAGATGTTTGCCAGCTCTCATTTTAATTTTTTTCTTCTGTAAACCTTTGTTCATAATTACGAAATTAATCTAACCAAATGTATTTTTCATCATTTCCGTTAAATCAGTCTTTTCCCACGAAAATTCTCCATTTTCGGAGGGGTATCTACCAAAATGTCCATACGCCGCAGTTTTTTGATATATAGGTTTTAGCAAGTCCAAATGATCAATAATTCCATTCGGAGAAAGATCAATAAGATTAGTAATACCTTTTTCTAACTCATCCTCAGGTACAACACTAGTGCCAAAAGTATTTATTCTAACTGAAAGTGGATGTGATACTCCAATTGCATAAGAAAGCTGCATTAAGCACTTTTTTGCAATACCAGATGCCACAATATTCTTGGCCAAATAGCGAGCAACATAAGCCGCTGATCTATCGACCTTGGTTGGATCCTTACCAGAAAATGCGCCACCACCATGCGGTGCCGCTCCACCATACGTATCGACTATAATTTTTCTTCCTGTTAAACCAGCATCGCCATCCGGGCCTCCAATAACAAATTTACCTGTTGGATTAATGTGCCATATTGTGTCATCATTCAACCAACCATCAGGCAGGACATTGTAAACATATGGTTCTACTATTGATCTAACGTCGCTAGAGGTTAACGAGGGATCAACATGTTGTGTTGATAGTACGACACACGAAACCCCAATCGGAATTCCATTGCAATACTTAATTGTAAGTTGCGATTTTGAGTCTGGTCCCAAATTTTTCTCAGCTCCAGATTTTCTTGCTGCAGATAATACCTCAAGTATCTTATGCGAATAAAGGATTGGTGCCGGCATTAATTCAGTAGTCTCATCTACGGCATACCCAAACATAATTCCTTGATCACCCGCACCATTCCGGTCAACCCCAATTGCAATATTTGGAGATTGTTCATGAATCAAATTTTCAATCTTTACATTCTTCCAATTAAAACCGTCCTGTTCATATCCAATATCTCGAATACAATCTCTGACTATTTTATCAGCTGAACTCATGAATTCTTTTTGTTTGTTTATATCCTTAAGGCCTATTTCACCTCCAACTACCACTCTATTTGTTGTTGCAAAAGTTTCACAGCCAACACGAGCTGTGCTTTCATATTTTAAAAGGGTATCCAAAATTGCATCCGAGATACGATCACATAATTTGTCAGGATGTCCTTCAGACACCGACTCCGAAGTAAACTCGTAAGTTTTATCCATCCTCAAATTTCCTTAGTTTATTTGCCTACGTTCATGGATTAGATTGATAAATATTAAAGTGACAATAGTCAACATAACCACCAAAATTAACAATAAGTTACAAAGCCTTGCTCCAATAGAAGCGTAGAAAGTGGGTTTTAAAGAAGCAGGCAAAAAATGATCAAGATAATTTGCCTTATCTATATCAATTTTGGAATGAATGCGGCCATACGGACCAATAATTGCAGAAATACCAGTATTTGCAGATCTTATTATTGGCAAACCTTGTTCAATTGCTCTCATTCGAGCTAAAGTAAGGTGCTGTTGTGGTCCATTAAAGTCACCAAACCAAGCATCATTTGTAATGTGAACAATCCAGCTTGGTCGAGCAAATGGCTTCACGAGACCGTTTGAAAAAATAGACTCGTAACAAATTATAATTTTAAAAATCTCCGCATTATTGGTTTTAAACAAACCAATTGACTCTCCAGAAGAGAAGCCCGTTAAGCCGTCGGTGGCGAAACCAAAGATATTTATACGGTTTAAAAGTTTGCCAAACGGGATATATTCGCCAAAAGGAACCAATTTTATTTTGTCATACACATCCAGAATATCGCCATTTTCAGCAAGCATGAAAGCAGAATTATAAAGATTTTTGTTTTTATCATCGAATCGCCGTGATCCCAAAATTAAAGCTACACCTAAACTATCTGCGATTAAGTCTCTCAATTTATTTTCCTGATCAATTCCGTAACTTGTTGCAGTTTCAGGCCATATTATCAGATCAATGCCATTCTCTTTCGCACTTTTACTCAATCCAATATGCTTTTTCAAATGAACTGGTGCCAAGGCTGGTTCCCATTTCTCTGCTTGTTTAATATTTGGTTGCACTATTCTTACTTTTATCGGATTGGGTCGTTCAAAAATGGGGGACCCCAGCCGATTATAACCATACCCAAGCATAACAAGCAGTATTCCAACACCCAAAACTGACCCAAACCAAAATCTTGTGATTAAAAAGGCAGATAGAATAGTGCAACAACTCAAACAAAAAGGCCCAAATAGAGCTAACATTTGCGATATCGGTGTATTTATCCACATAGATGAAATTAATCCCCAAGGGAAACCTAATAACAAATCTGATCTGATTAGCTCCGATAACGAAAAAAATAAAAATAAAATTATGATCCGTTGATTTTGACTTTTTCCATTACCTAATTTTGCAGCTAAGAAAAAACACATAGATAAAATTAGTGATAGAAGACCAACCATACAAAGAAGTGCGCCCGGAGCTAGCCAACCGGTCTTTCTAGGTTCGACCAAAAAAGGATCCATTATCCAAATGAACGTAACACCAAAGTAGCCAAGACTAAAACCTAACCCCCAAATAAAAGCGTCTGACGGAAACGGGTCGTACCAAATCCAAACAAAACCTAACAAAACTAAGGACAAAAAAGCCGAGAAAGGTTGATCAAAAGGCATCTGTCCTGTGGCTAAGTTTAATCCTAATAAGAAAAGGAACCAAAAAGACTTCCTATACAAAATTCTTCTAAGTGAACTCATTCATTTTTCAATTTCTTTTTGCTTAGCTAAAAACACCCTGAGTCGTTTTATACTGCGGGGATCGGCATCCACGACACTGTACTCATTATTCATTTTGTCTCGGACCACTTCCCCACGAACCGGAATCCTGTTCGTAAGCGAGGAAACGAGTCCACCAATGGTATCGTATTCCTCCTCTGTCGCTTGATCCTTCAAGTCCACTCCTGTCTGCTCCAAAAAGTCATCAAGTTCAAGTCTTGCATAAACTAGATAAACTCCTGGACGTTCCTCAAGCCACAATTGATCTTCCTCAACATCATGTTCATCAATTATATCTCCCACAATCTGTTCTAACAAATCTTCTATTGTCACAAGACCCTCAACCCCCCCATACTCATCGATTACAAGAGCCATGTGAATATGTTCGGCTTGCATTCGCTGTAAAAGAGTACCTAAAGTCATCGAGGGTGGTACATATATTATTGGTCGCAATACAGATTTTAAATTAAACATGTTACTGGAGCCAAAACCGTGACTTAAAGCAACATCTTTCAGATGTACTAAACCAAGTGGGTTATCTAATGTATCACTGTAAACAGGAACTCTTGTAAATGATGAAGTTCTAAACACTTCAATAACATCTTCGAAAGAAGCCTCATCAGACAAAGCAATTATATCAGCTTTTGGTACTGAAATGTCGTCCAACCTCAGCGATTGAAGATTCCGTAAATTTACCAGCATCTCCTGGGTATTTTCTTGACTTACATCTTTAATTTCCATTGCATTAGTTCCGGCATGGGTTTCTTTTGACAAACCGTAACTGAACATCTTTTTAAACCAGTTCCATTTTTTCTTCTTTGACGATTTTTGGTATTGCATTGATAATTCTGAAGCCTCTTTTAGCATATCATTCATAATATTTTACCTGTCGGTCAATTAATTCATAAGGGTTTTTTATACCTAGTCGTGAAAGTAACTTTTTTTCAATATCCTCCATAAGCAATGCGTCTAATTCATTATCGTGTTTAAAACCAATTAGATGAAGACCTCCATGAATTAGAAGATGCATAATATGTACTTCAAAACAGATATTTTTCTCCGTTGCTTCAGATGCGCAACGATCGAAAGACAGAGCAAGGTTTCCGAGGAAGTGTGATTCCTGATACCCATGCAGAAGTGAAGCAAAGTCTGGGAAACTACCCGGTCTCGCTGGTTTATATTCTTGTTCTGGCCATGACAATATGTTGGTTGCAATACTTTTACCCCTGAAACGTTTATTTAAATCGATGACGTCATGATCACTGCCCGCAAGAATCGCAATCTCAAAATCAATATTTTTTTGCAAAATGTGATCTGAAATCAAAGCAAGTGAAGTTTTCGCAACTTCTTCGAGTGGTAGTATTTCCCACCTATCATCTGTAAACACAATATCAGCTTTCATACAATTTTTGATTTACCCAATTGAGCGTCTCATTATAGATTGGTCTCTTCCTTTCACCCAGATTTTTCAAATTTTTCGTATGCCTTGACTATTCTAGCAACCATTGGATGGCGAACAACATCATTAAAATTAAAGGTCGAAAAATGAATCCCTTTTACCTCATTCAAAATCTGAGTCGCTGTGACCAAACCACTTTTTATACCTCTAGGTAAATCAATTTGACTAGTATCACCGGTAATTACCATTTTTGAACTTTCGCCTAACCTTGTAAGAAACATCTTCATTTGCATTTCAGTAGTATTTTGTGCCTCATCTAAAACAACGAACGAATTTGCGAGGGTTCGTCCACGCATAAAGGCTAGAGGCGCAATTTCAATAATTTTCTCAAAAATCATTTTTGATATTTGTTGCCTCGGTAAACAGTCTTGTAATGCATCATATAATGGTTGCATGTACGGATCTACCTTGTCTTTCATATCCCCCGGTAGAAATCCTAGCCTTTCGCCAGCTTCTACAGCCGGCCTCGTTAAAATAATTTTTTCAACTGCGCCATTTAAAAACAGTGATACTCCAAAAGCAATGGCAAGATAGGTCTTGCCAGTTCCAGCAGGACCTACCCCAAATATTATATCAGCCTTCGACAAACTATTTACATATTGTTTTTGCGCAAGTGTTCGAGGCACTATAGTTTTCTTTCGAGTAATAATCTCAGTAAGGTTCTTCGTAAAGTCCACACTTTTGTTTGTTTTGAAGCCTTTTTTTGATACTAGCTCAAAAAATTCATTAGGCATTCTGATGACTGCGTCGATATCACCAGTTTCAAGTAATTTTCCTGATTCTAAATGGGAATAAAGACTATTCAAAACAGTTGCCGCCAAACGACAATTATCCTGATCACCGGATATTTCTAAAAGATTTCCACGCCGTAAAATTTGAACCGAAATTTCATGTTCAATTTTTGACAGGTTAGAGTCAAGCTGACCACACAAATCGATCATCAAACGATTGTCAGGGAACTCAAGTAATTTTAGGTAGTTTTTGCTATTGGATACTATTCGCATTCATTCCTTGCTAAATACCATGGCACAACGCTTTTTCTTTAAATCTAAATTTATTTCTACTCTAGCATGACAATACCACATTTTAAAAGAAATTTTGTTGTCAAATATTATATTTGCGTGCCCTCCAAGGAATTTGTTCGATATGATTTTATTTCAACAGGAACAATTTTTCCAAAGAGTTTTGCTGATCCTTGCAAGAATACCGGTTGCAGATATGGAGATCGCCCAATAACTTGACCAATCTCTTTACCTTTTTTTTCTATGAGTACTTGATAATGTTTGCCTATCATAGCCTCTTTAAAGTTTTTTTGCTGTTGAGTTAGTACACTTTGTAATCTGCTAAGTCTTTCTGACTTGTGCTTTTCCTCCACCTCACTCAATTTTGCGGCTGGCGTCCCTGGTCTTGAAGAGTATTTAAAACTATAGGCTTGTGCGTATTCAACTTCATTGCACAAATCTAGTGTTTTTTGAAAATCCTCCTCTGTCTCACCAGGAAACCCAACAATGAAATCTCCTGATATGGCTATGTCTGGTCTTTTCTCACGAACACGATAAATAATACTTTTATACTCTTCAACGCTATGGCGACGATTCATCGCTTTGAGTATTCTATTACTTCCAGATTGGACTGGAAGATGCAAATACGGCATCAATTTTTCTTCACTACCAAATAATCCGATAAGAGAATCACTCATATCGTTAGGGTGAGATGTAGTAAATCTTATCCTTTTTAAATCTGATATACCGGCTAATTCGCTAATTAATCTCGCCAGATCCCAATGCTCATTACCAAGACCGTAAGAGTATCCATTTACATTCTGACCAAGAAGCGTGATTTCCCGAGAGCCCCTAGAAACGAGGTCTTGTGCTTCTGCCAACAAGTGCTCAGGAGATCTAGATACTTCAGATCCTCTGGTGTATGGAACAACACAAAATGAACAAAATTTATCGCAACCTTCTTGGACTGTCAAAAAAGCGACCGGAGAAAGTCTCTTTTCTTTTGATTGGGCTAAATGCAAAAACTTGTCTTCTACTGGAAAATCGATGTCAACAGATTTTAATCCTTTAGCCACCGTTTTTAACATTCCTGGCAACCGATGATAAGACTGGGGCCCTACAACTAAGTCAACTAATGGTTGACGTCTTATAATTTCTTCTCCTTCCGCTTGCGCTACACAGCCAGTTACCCCAATCTTAACGTTTGGGTTTTTTTCTTTTATTTTTCTGTAACGCCCTAATTCAGAGTAAGTTTTCTCTGCAGCTTTCTCTCTAATATGACAAGTATTCAACAAGATCAAATTGGCTTTATCAACAACAGTTGTGACTTGATAACCTTCCGATGCCAGAGCATCTTCCATTCGTTCGCTATCATAAACATTCATTTGACAACCGTATGTCTTAATAAATACCCGCTTCTTTTCAAACATTTAACACAATCCACTTAATTAATTTATCTGTGACGTTACACTTTCTTTGGTATAAATGAAAAATATCTTGATGTTAAGCACTAACAAAGCTACTACATTTTTACAATCGAAAGTCACTAATTAAAACCGCGCCCCCGGAGTAAAGGTTCAATACTTGGGGTTCGACCGCGAAAAAGTTCGTATAATTCAGTCGGCTCTAGTGATCCCCCAGAACTGTAAATAAATTGTTCTAATTTTTTCGCTAGTTCCTTATCAAAAAAATTATTTTTCTCTCGAAAATACTCAAATGCATCTGCATCCATCATCTCTGACCAAAGATAAGAATAATATCCTGACGAATAACCATCACCAGAAAAAATATGGGTAAAATTTGAGATGCCATGACGCATAGCGATACCCTCAGGCATATCAAGTTCTGCTAAGATCTTAGCTTGAATGGTTTCAGGCTCAAAATTTGGTTCTCTCGAATGTATCTCAATATCAAGCACGGCTGAGGCTAAATATTCAACAGTCGCAAAACCCGAGTCAAAATTACTTGAGTCCATAACCGCTTGAATTAAATGATTTGGCATACTCTCGCCAGTTTTCTTATTTATCGCAAATTTTTTAAGAACCTCCGGCGTTAATAGCCAATGCTCAAATAACTGGCTTGGTAACTCAACAAAATCTCGCGGTACAGAGGTGCCAGAGATTCGATTATACGTCACGTTGGATAACAAATTATGAAGGGCATGACCAAATTCATGAAAAAGAGTTTTTGCATCATCAAAACTGAGGAGAGCACTAGAATTTTTAGCTGGCTTAGCAAAATTACAAACATTAATGACTACTGGATTCGTAGTCTTTTTGATACGTGATTGCGACCTTAAGGTTGAACACCAAGCGCCCGATCGTTTGCCTTGTCTTGCGAAATAGTCTCCCAAGAAAATTCCGATGTGTCTCCCTTGTCTTTTGACCTCCCATGTTTTAACATCGGGGTGGTATGCTGAAAACGAAACAGATCTAAACTCAAGATTAAATAACTTGTTCGCAACAAAAAACGCTGCATTTATTATTGAGTCCAATTCAAAAAAGAATTTTAAATGCTCAGGGTCATAATCAAAACACTTTTTTTTGGCCTTGACTTGATAATATCTCCAATCCCAAGGTTTTACAGATCCTAGTACCTGCTCATCGTTAATCACACTTTTAAGTTCTTGCAATTCAGCTAAAGCTTTTTCATGCGCGTGCTTCCAGATACTTTTAAGAAAGTTTTTAACATTTTTGGAATTTGCGGCCATCTGATCTTGCAGTTTGAATGCAGAAAAATTCTTATAACCTAAGATATTAGCTCGCTCTTTCCGTAAACAAAGAATTTCCTTGATTAAGGCGAAGTTATTAGTTTGATTATCAGTTGCACCTCGCGAGACCCATGCTAAAAATACTTTTTTTCTTAGATCGCGCCTTGAGGAATTCTCTAAAAATGGGACTAGATGCGAGCGAGACAAGGTTACTGTTGGAAATGATGCGCCTCTTTTAATTCCAGATTGCTTTAGAATTGATATTAAATCTGGAGATAACCCGGCTAAATCAGTCTCAGATAGTTCTAAGCCCCAAGAACGCTCTTCAATTAAAATATTTTGCGAAAAATTAGCGCCTAATTCAGCCAACCGTGTCATTATTTTCATCAATTTTAATTGATCCTTTTTAGAAAGCCGTACGCCCGACCGCAAAAAATCTTTCCGATATAAATCCAACACGCGTTTTTGCTCATCATTTAACGTTATTTTTTTTGCAACATTCAAATTATGTAGTATTTCTATTCTGTTAAAAAGGTCCTTGTTCATGAAGACTTCAGTATAAAATTTACTTACTCTTTTGACAAAATCGAGTTGAATTTCTTCTAGTTTATAATTCGAATTTGCATTCACTAAATTAAAAAAAAGTGCTGTCAATCTTGAAAGCATCTCATCAAATTTCTCAAAAGTTTCTATCGTATTTTTAAAACTTGGACGATCGGGCTCGCTTGAAATGTTTTTTAGATTTTGTCTGGCAAAATAAATTGCTTCTTTCAAAGCAGGTAAGAAATTTTCTTCTTGTATAGTATCAAATCTTGGTAGGCCAAATGATTCATTCCATGGTCGATTCAAAATATTCAATATTTATCCCTTTATATATGCTTGCAGTATATCGTATTTCATATAAATCAAACATAAGTCGTAATTACCTTGTTTCTAGTCGCAGCTTTAATTTAAACTTTTTAATCTTGAAGGTACATCATAATTAATTTAAACGGAGAATTTAAATGGGAACTCATGTGAAAGCTTTAATTGTTGGTGGAGGCGCCGTTGGCGTTAGTATAGCCTACCACCTGGCAAAAGCTGGTTGGACAGACGTTGTTCTTTTAGAAAGAGATGAATTAACCTCTGGTTCGACGTGGCATGCGGCTGGATTACTACCTCTTTTCAATATGTCATTCGCCGCAAGTCATATTCATGATTATTCCGTAAAATTTTATAAAAGCCTTAAAGAAGAAACTGGTCTCGATCCAGGATTCTCAATCGTTGGTAATTTGCGAATGGCTCAAACACAAGAGCGAATGGACGAGTATATGTTATATGCATCGACGGCAGAAACAGTAGGAGTCCCATATAAATGGTTAAGCCCTAACGACATAAAAGAGCGATGGCCATTGGTAAGAACAGATGATCTTAAAGGAGCGATATTTCATCCAACCGACGGTTATATTAATCCTGCCGATGTTACCCAAGCAATGGCAAAGGGGGCACGAAATTTAGGAGTTAAAATTTATCGGAGATATCAAACTAATACTTATCGTTGGACAGGAAATGAATGGATCATCGAGGGTACTAAAATGATTGAAAACGGTGGAAATTTAATTTCAGGACCAGAAAACTTCAAATTCACTGCCGAGCACGTTATTACAGCAACTGGAAATCACGCTCAATCGACCGCTCAAATGCTTGATATAAAAATACCTGCGATTCCAGTTGAGCATCAATTTATCGTAACCGAAAGTGATAAAGATCTTTTGGAATTCAGGAAAAATAATCCTGAGCACCCTGTACTCCGAGATGCTGACGCCAAATGGTATGTTCGCGAGGAAAGAGGTGGTTGGATCCTTGGACCATATGAAAAAAATGCACCAGCTAGATTTAAATACGGTGTCCCTGATACTTTTAGGGCCGATCTTTTTCCACTCGATTTAGATAGAATAGAAAAAGAATATCTTTCTATGATCCACCGGATTCCTTCTACCGAGATTGTAGGTCTAAAAGACGATTTTAACGGGCCAATTTGCTATACACCCGACGGAAATCCCCTTGTAGGACCAGCACCAGGTTTGCATAATATGTGGTTGGCAGAAGGCTTTTCGTTTGGAATCACGGCAGCAGGAGGTACAGGTTATTATCTAGCCCAACTAATGACTGAGGGTGAAGCGGACATTGATATGGCGAGCCTTGATCCAAAAAGATTTGGCACCTGGATGACAAAAGATTACTCAGCGAAAAAAAATGAAGAATGCTACGACCATGTTTATGTTCTTCATCATCCTGATGAAGAACGCGAAGCTTGCAGGCCACTTAGAACCGCTCCTTGTTACGATCGAATGAAATCGAATGGTGCTCAATTCGGTAGTATCAATGGATGGGAGCGACCTAACTATTTTGCTCCAAAAAATTTTAATGATAAAAAGTCTCGTAGTTTTCGAAGAGGCCAATGGTGGAAATACGCCGTTGATGAAGCTGAGGCAATCAGAAATAACGTTGGTCTAATTGATGCCACCGCTTTCACCAAACATTTAGTGAAAGGACCTGGCGCAACAAAATTTATTAATTGGTTTACCTGCAATAAAATTCCGCAACCCCATAAAATTAATCTTACTTATGCATTGACGCCAATCGGCACCACGAGATCTGAGTATACAATAGTTAGACATGCAGAGAATGTATACTATTTGGTTTCGGCTGGCGCATGGACAGATTATGACGCCGATTATCTAGTAAAGGCGGCTAACAGTAAAATAGATGAGTTTGGTTACATAGAAATTCACAACTGTACCAACCAATGGGGAGTTTTTGCTATTGCTGGTCCAAAATCAAGAAATTTTCTTAAAACAGTAATAAGTGATGTCGATAACACTACCGTCTTATCAAACAAGCGATTTCCGTGGTTATCATTCAGAGATATTGAAATAGGAATGTGCCCAGTCACTGCTATCCGAGTCGCGTATACGGGTGAGCTAGGCTGGGAGTTGCATCATCCTATAGAAATGCAAAATTACTTATTGGACAAATTGTTAAACGCTGGACAAGCGTTTAACCTAAAACTAGTTGGAGCAAGAGCTCAAAATTGGCTAAGGCAAGAAAAATCATACCGAGCCTTTGGCACAGAACTTGGAAGAGATGCCACGCCCATAGAGGCGGGATTAGATAGATTCGTTGATATGACAAAGGATTTTCTTGGAAAAGAAAATTTGCAAAACAAACTCATTAGATCGAAATGTGTTACAATCTTGATTGAAGGACCCGATGATGCAGATCCATGGGGACGTGAGGCCATTTATTTAAATAACAAGAAAATCGGTAGACTTACTTCAGGCGGATACTCTGTTCATTTTAAGTGCAGTATTGGAATGGGATACGTTTTGCCAGAGTACGCTAAGATTGGACAGACAATTCAGGTTAAAATGCTTGACTCGTTATGGGATGGTAAAATTGTTGAAGACAGTCCTTATGATTCTGAGAACAAAAAGATAAAGATAGACGGTTAATTCATTTTAAAAAAAATATTTTAATCACTTTTTAGTTTCCAAAGCACTCAAAAACGTGTTTTCGTCAGTATTACCGCCTGTCAAAACAACAACAACTGTGTCTCCCTTAATTTGATCCTTACGAAATAGTGCCGATGCCAAAGCAACTGCTCCGCCCGGCTCTACAATTAATTTTAAACATCGGAAAGCTTGTGCTATCGAAGACAAGACTTCCTTATCAGATACAACCAACCCATCACCTACAAGATCCCTCATAATAGGAAATGTCAATTCTCCCGGCGTTGGCGTCAATATCGCATCACAAATAGATTCATGAGAGCCAATATTGAACTCTCTTTTTCCACTCTTAAGTGATCGCGTGGTATCATCATAATTTTTTGGTTCACAGGGTCTAACTCTCAAGTTTGGATTAACTTCAGATAATGCAATAGCGACCCCTGCCGTTAAACCCCCACCGCCGCAACATACTAAAACATCAGCATTCTTCACATCATATTGGACGAGCTGAGACGCTAATTCCAAACCAAGAGTTCCTTGCCCAGCTATTACATTGTGATTATCGTAGGGCTTAATAAGATTAAGGCCTCGTTTCTTAGCTATTATACTACCAAGCTCTTCCCGACTTTCATTCGTTTTATCATAAAGTATAACTTCAGCGCCATACGATTTTGTATTTTCAATTTTCAATTTTGGCGCATCAGACGGCATAATTATTACAACTGGGCATGCAAAAATCTGTCCTACAGCAGCAATCCCCTGACCATGATTACCAGACGAATACGCGATAATCCCTTTTTTCCTGTCTTCTTCTCTAAGCGCAGAGATGGCAGACCAAGCCCCTCGATATTTAAAACTTCCAGTATGTTGCAGGCATTCAGCTTTGATTAAGACCCTTCTTCCTGCAATCTTATCCAAAAAAGGAGACGTCAAGACTGGCGTCTCCCTGATATGTGCATGAGTCCTTTTTTCTGCCGCAAAAATAGATTTAATTGAGGTCACAATTTGCTTTCTTTAGAAAATAAACTTTGGTTTGTTGTATCAGTTCATTTGAAATTTATTAAATATATTTTTCAATCGAGGTTAAATCAGATAGCACAGCATCAGGTTTAAACGGTAATTTTTCTAGTGGTAGACCAAATCTATTAACCCAAATTGTTTTAAACCCAAAACTTGCAGCGCCTGCAATATCCCATCCATTAGAAGAAACAAATAGAATTTCGTCCAGTTTAAAAGGCATATGGGTCAATACCATTTTATAAACCTGAGGGTCGGGTTTGTATATACGTATCTCATCTACGGACAAAACGGAATGCAAATTATGACCAATACCCGAACTCTGCACTGCTGAATCTAGCATAGACTTGGAACCATTGGATAATATTGCACAAGTAATTTTCCTTTCCCTTAGTTTCGATAATGTAAGTTTTACCTCGTCATAGGTATCCAATTCCTTGTAAAGGTTTAATAGTCTGTCTCTTAATCCAGAGTCAGTTTCTAGACCAACCGATTGCAAAGCATAATCCAGAGCATTTTCTGTTATCTCCCAAAAATCAGAGTATTTATTCAAAATATTTAATAACCAACTATAAGATAACTGCTTTTCTCTCCAAGAAGCTGAAATCGATGGCCAAATCTCTGAAAACTTCTCCCTTCCCGGTTCCTTAGCACATCGTCGGGCTGCGGAATTTATATCAAATAATGTTCCGTACGCATCGAAAACACATAATTTTACACTCATCCTTTTCTCCAAAGTAAAACATCTAATTTTCAACTTTCAGCTAATTGCGGCATTCCAATTATATGGTAACCCCCATCGACAAAAATTACTTCGCCAGTGGTGTGCTTTCCATAATCACTCAATAAGTAAAGTGCAGTTCCACCAACAGACTCTTGAGAAGGATTTGCCTTTAAAGGCGAATTTGCTTCCGCGATTCGATATACTTTTCGGGCGTCGCCAATAGCAGCCCCGGCGAGCGTTTTCATAGGCCCTGGGCTAATCGCATTAACTGTTATTCCCTGTTTGCCAAGATCATTAGACAAGTATCTTACAGTTGACTCAAGAGCTGCTTTTGCAACCCCCATTACATTATAATTAGGTGTAACCCTCTGACTTCCGATATAAGTTAAAGTAATGATAGAACCTCCACTTTTCATTAATGGAAATGCTTTTCTCGACAAATCAAGTAAACTGTAACAGGAAATGTCCAATGAATTTAGAAAATTTGAGCGAGATGTATTTATAAAATCACCCGCCAGCTCACTCTTATCCGAAAAAGCTACTGCATGAACCAAAAAATCTAATCTACCCCAAGCATTTTTTAGATTATCAAAAACACTGATCAAAGATTGCTCGTTTTGAACATCAGCATAAAAAACTAATTTTGCCCCAATACTTTCGGCAAGGGGACGAACTCGTTTTTTAAAACTCTCAGTTTGATAAGTAAGAGCTAGCTCAGCACCATGTAGAGCGAGAACCTTAGCTATTCCCCAGGCAATGGACCGTTCATTTGCCACTCCAACAATTAACCCCCTTTTACCGTCCATAAGATTAATCATTACACTAACTCTGAAATTTACTGATTGCTAAAGTCGCATTCGTACCACCAAAACCAAAACTATTGGACAAAATGGTATCTATTTCAATATTTTCAACGCACTTCGTAATTATTTCGTCTTGGTTAATGCCAGGATCCAAAACTGAAATATTTGCGCTGGCTGCTAAAAAATCATTTTTCATCATTAAGATACAATAGATGGCCTCCTGAACACCCGTTGCACCTAAACTATGACCAGTAAGTGATTTTGTTGATGACACAGGGGGGATAGAAACATTACTAAAAACTCGTCTCACCGCTTCTATCTCTGCTACATCACCCACAGGAGTTGAGGTGCCGTGGGCATTAATATAACTTATTTTCCGATCTTTGAGTGTTGACAAAGCCAACTTCATCGATCTTTCTCCACCCTCACCGGACGGCGCAACCATATCATGGCCATCAGACGTGGCACCGTAGCCAGTTACCTCAGCATAAATTTTAGCTCCTCTAGAAATAGCATGGTCTAACTCCTCCAATACTACTACGCCACCCCCACCAGCTATCACAAATCCATCCCGGTCTCGGTCAAAAGCACGCGCTGCCAATTCCGGAGTCTCATTGTATTTGCTCGACATAGCGCCCATAGCATCAAAAAGACAAGATAGCGTCCAATCTAATTCTTCCCCGCCTCCTGCAAAAACAATATCTTGTTTACCAAACTGAATCTGCTCTACACCATTACCAATACAGTGTGCAGAAGTTGAGCACGCTGAGGTGATAGAATAATTTATACCCTTAATTTTAAATGGAGTAGCAAGACACGCAGAATTTGTTGAGGACATTCCTCTAGTCACCATAAAAGGGCCCATCCGCTTAGGACTTCCTTTTTCGACAACAATTTTATGTGCATTAAATAGGTTCTTGGTGGAAGGTCCACCCGAGCCCATGATAAGTCCGGTTCTTTCGTGAGAAATTTCTGCTTCAATTAAACCACTATCATCAATAGCATCCTTCATGGCGATAAAATTGTACGCAGCGCCTTCTCCCATAAAGCGAAACTGCCTTTTATCAATATGATCAGACACATCAATGTCTGGCATTCCATGTATTTGACTCCTAAAACCATACTCTGCATAATCTGGCGCAAAACTAATTCCTGATTTGCCTTTACGTAGTGAAGTTGTTACCTCGTCTGCATTTATTCCAATGGAAGAAACTATCCCCAAACCAGTAATTACCACTCGTCTCATATAAAATTCCTTTAAAGTTTCAAAATAACAAATTAGTTCTCATTCAGTAAATAAACCAACCTTAAGATCCTTAGCTGAGTATATTTCTTCTCCATCACCGTACATCAAGCCATCAGCTAATGCTAACTTTAATCGCCGATCAATAATTCTTGTGAAGTTTATTTTATAAGTAACTAATTTTGTTTTTGGCGTTACCATACCGGTAAATTTAACTTCCCCAACCCCTAAGGCACGTCCACGTCCTTTCATACCTCGCCAACCAAGATTAAAACCTGTTAATTGCCAGAGCGCATCTAAACCAAGACACCCTGGCATTACTGGATCATTGATAAAATGGCAATTAAAAAACCACAATCTA